>ERZ506827.576-NODE-576-length-8843-cov-4.1543_pt1 | contig 8843 bp, 7 predicted proteins | sample MGYA00513978_ERZ506827 | MGnify/ENA metagenome assembly ERZ506827 | reverse complement strand
CGACGCTCTTCCGATCTAATCCAGGGCGCCGATCATCTTGTTTGCAAGTTGTATCTGGTTCTCGAGAGAATCCTTACCAGACTCGCTGATCCTTGCAAGGGCAGCCTCGGCGACCTCGGCCACGTATTCGGCAAGAATTTTTGGCGCTTCCGCCTCGTCGATCTTGCGAAGGTCGGAAACAAGCTCGTCCTTCTCTGACTCGAGCTCCCCTTTCAGTTCCCTGCTGATAGTTTGCTCGTAAAGACCCGGCTCTAGCATTCTGCCCCCATCCCTTGCGCCAATCTGCACCAGGATCGCGCACGAGCCTCCAGCGTGCAAATAAAAACTGAGAGCGGATGGCAAACGGCCAAGGCATGCGCGCTCTTCTCGCCGTGCGCGCGGTGGCGCATTCGGCGATGCGGAGCGCGTGGCGGCTAGCGAAGCCAGTCCCGGATCGCGGCAGCGACCTCGCCGGGGTAGTCGCGCACTCCGTTGTGGCCACCGGGCATGACGGCGGGCGTCGCGCCAAGGCCCTGGCACAGGATATCCAGGTTGCGCGCGTGGTAGGTGCCATCGCTCTGGCTGCCGATGCACAAGAGGACGGGCACGCCGGAGCCGCGGATGGCATCGCAATCCGGCGCGTAGTCGAACGCCCAGGTCTCGCGGGAGAAGCTCGTCTGCAGGTTGCGCTCGCGATGCTCGAGCTCGCGCGCGGAGTACGGCACGACGGCCTCGCCGATGAACTCCCGCTGGGTGGTGAGGTAGAGCGCCGTGCTGGAGCGATGCCTTGCAAGTGCCTTGCGGGCGCGCTCGATGTTGCCGAAGACCTCGTCGGCTGGGTCCAGGCCGCTGAAGATGGGAGGCTCCAGGGCCACCAGCCTGCGGAAGAGCCGTGGCTCGCGCTCGAGGAGCCGGAGCGCCACAACGGCGCCGAGGCTGTGCGCGACGACGTCTGCCCTGCCGCCCGCCGCGCGGATCACGGATGCCAGGTCGCGCGCCTGCGCGTCAAGCGACCAGTCGCCGTCCAGCGCGTCCGTGCTTTGGCCACAGCCGCGGCGGTCATAGCGGACGGTGCGCCGCGCCGGCATGCACGTGGCGAGGCCGTCGTAAAAGCTGGAATCGACGCCCGCGCCGTGCACCAGCACCAGGGGAAGACCTTCCGACCGTGCCGGCGCCTCGTCGTGCACGAACAGCCGGGCGGAGGGCCCATGCTCCCCCGTCACCCCAAGCAGCGTGTGCGCGTGTTCCGAACCCCGGGCCATGGCGAACCTCCCTCTTGCGCGGGTGCGTCTGCGCAGGACATGGTAGCACCGCGGTGCCGACCGCGGTGCGATGGCGAGGTGTCGCAACGGTAACGCGCGCCTTACAAGGTGGCCGCGCGCGTGCGGGCGCGCGGCGAAGCCATCATACTGGCGGGAAAGGACGCAAGGCGCGGCGGGCCGGCGCACAAAGGCGCGACCGGACGCCACAAGCAAGGAGGACGCATGCTCACGGGAGAGGCAATAGCCAAGATGGTGGACTTCTCGGCGGGAAAACTGCACGACGTTGACCACCTGCTGCACGTGTTTGGCCTGGCGAAGGCTATTGCGGAGGGCGAGGGGCTCGACGCGGGGACCCTGCACGTGATAGAGCTTGCGGCCGTGGTGCACGACATCGCGTGCCCGCTGTGCCGCAAGAAGTACGGTTCTGCGCCCGGCAAGCTGCAAGAGAAGGAATCCGCGCCGCTCGTGAGGGAGTTCTTCGCGGGAACGGACGAGCCCCAGGAGACCGTGGAGCGCATTGCGTGGGTCGTGTCGCACCACCACACGTACGAGCCGGTGGACGGCGCGGTGCACCAGGTGATCCTGGAGGCGGACTGGCTGGTGAACACGTCCGAGGCCGTGCGCGACGGCAGGCCCGCGCCCACGGGACCGGCGCCGTTCTTTGGCACGAGGACCGGGCTTGCGCTGTTTGCGGCCATGTTTGCGCCCGCGGCGTAGCGACGCACGGCGGCGCCCGGCGATATGGCGGCGTGCGGCGCGCACGGCGGCGCCCCGGGGCGCCGATGCGTGAAGCTCGCGTTTGTTTGACATATCAACCTTGACACGTCGACCGATGAGAGTAGGCTAGCTGCCGACTAAAGGTTGACATGTCAAGGAGACGCACTATGCAGCAACAGACCGACGCGCCGTCAGAGGGACGCTCCCTCAGCGACACGCACATGATGCTCTATCGCGCGCTACACGCGCAGACAAACTACCTGCGGCCGCGAATGGCCAAGATCGGCCTGGGGCCGGGCCAGCCCAAGATCCTGGGATACCTGCGCGTGAACGGCCCGTGCAGCCAGCGGGCGCTCGCGGAGTACTTCGAGCTTGACCCCGCGGCCGTCAGCCGCATGCTCGCCTCGCTCAGCCAGAGCGGCTTCGTGCGCATGACGCGGGGAGAAGACCGTCGCACCAGGCTTGCGGAGGTCACCGGAGAGGGCAGGGTTGCCCTGGCCGAGTGGGACCGGTGCTGCGACGAGGAGGGCGCGACCATGCTCGCGGGCTTCTCGCCCGAGGAGGTGGCCCGGCTGCAGGACTACCTAGGCCGCATCCACGCGAACCTGCGGCGCGCGAACCGCGGCACCGCCCCCGACAAGGAGGCGCTGTGATGGAGGACCTTCGCTATGTGGCGCGCTACCTGCACGGATACCGGCTTGACATGCTGGTGGCGACGCTGCTCATCATGGGCGAGACCGTCGCGGAGCTCGCAATTCCCTTCCTGATGGCACGCATCGTGGACGTGGGCATCGCGTCGGGCAGCCTGGCGCTCGTGCTTGCCACGGGGCGCCGGATGGTCGTGGTGGCGCTTCTGGCAGGCGTCTGCGGCCTTGGGTACTCGCACTTCTCGGCCAAGGCCGCCATGGGCTTTGGCGCCAACCTGCGCGAGGCGGAGTACGCCCACCTGCAACAGTACGCGTTCGCGAACCTGGACGAGTTCGAGTCTTCCTCGCTGGTCACGCGTCTGACCACCGACATCACCGTCATCCAGAACGCGTTCGTGATGGGCGTGAGGCCGCTTCTGCGCAGCCCCGTGATGCTGGTGGCCGGCCTGCTGCTGGCATGCGCCATGAGCGCGCGGCTCGCGGTGGTGTTCTTCGTGATACTGCCGTTTCTTGCGGTTGCGCTGGGGCTCATCGTGCACCACGTGGCGCCGCAGTACGCGGTGCTGCAGGGCGTGATGGACCGCCTGAACGAGACGCTGCAGGAGGACCTGGTGGCCATACGTGCCATCAAGGCGTACGTGCGCGAGGGCCACGTGGCGAAGCGCTTCGAGGACGTGAACGCGTCGCTTGCGGACACCGCGACGCACACGTTTGGCGGCGCCGTCCTGAACATGCCCGTGTTCCAGGCGGCCATGGCCGTGGCGAACGTGGGCCTGCTGTGGTTTGGCGGACAGATGGTCGCATCCGCCGAGATCGGCGTGGGCACGCTTACGGGCTTCATGAGCTACGTGCTGCTGATCATGAACTCGCTCAACATGATATCGAGCGTGTTTTTGCTGCTTGCGCGCGCGATCACGAGCGTGGGGCGCGTGTGTGAGGTTCTGCGGGAAGAGCCGGCCATGGACCCAAACCCCACGGGCGCGAAGGAGGTGTCGGACGGCTCCGTGGAGCTGCGCGACGTCTCGTTCAAGTACAGCGCCTCCGCGCGCAGGAACGTGCTGGAGCACGTGTCGCTTCGCTTCGAGCCAGGCTCCACCGTCGGCATCCTCGGCGGCACGGGATCGGGAAAGTCGTCGCTGGTACAGCTGCTGCCGCGCCTGTACGACGCGACGGAGGGCGCCGTCTGCGTGGGCGGGCGCGACGTGCGCGACTACGACGTGCACGCCCTGCGCGCGGGCGTGGGGATGGTGCTCCAGAAGAACGTGCTCTTCTCGGGCACCGTACGCGACAACCTGCGCTGGGGCAACCCCAAGGCGTCTGACCAGGAGATACTTCAGGCATGCCGCGTCGCGTGCGTGGACGAGTTCCTGGACCGCATAGGCGGGCTCGACGCGGACCTGGGCCACGGCGGCGGCAACGTATCTGGCGGGCAGAAGCAGCGCCTGTGCATCGCGCGCACGCTCTTGGCGCACCCCAAGGTGATGGTGTTCGACGACTCCACCAGCGCCGTGGACACCGCGACGGACGCCCGCATACGCGCGGGGCTCGCACGCCTGCGCGACGTGACGAAGGTGATCATCGCGCAGCGCGTGAGCTCCGTCATGGACGCGGACCAGATCGTGATCCTGGACGACGGGCGCGTGCACGCAACGGGGACGCATGCGCAGCTGCTTGCGAGCGACCCCATCTACCAGGAACTCTATTACTCGCAGAACACCACGGGGGATGATGGCGATGGCGCAGAGTAAGGCATCGGGCGGCGCGCGGCCCAAGGACATGCGCCGCACCGTGAGGACGTTCGTGGGCTATATGGGACACGCGAAGTTCCACATGCTCGCCGTGGCCGTGCTGGTGACGGTCGCGGGCGCGGGCAACCTCGCGGGAACGTACATGATCAAGCCGGTCGTGAACCGCATCGCCTCCGGCGACGTGGCGGGCTTCACGGCGGACGTTGCGGCGACGGCGGCCATCTACGCGGTGGCCGTGGCGGCGGCGCTCGCGTACACGCAGGTCATGGTGCACGCGGCGCAGCACATCGTGTTCGACATCCGCCGCGACCTGTTTGGCCACATCATGCGCCTGCCGGTGTCGTTCTTCGACCGCACGCGCAACGGCGACGTGATGAGCTACTTCACCAACGACGTCGACACCATAAGCGAGGCGCTCAACAACAGCTTCGCCAACATGATGCAGGCGGCGGTGCAGACGGTGGGCACCCTGGTGCTGCTGCTGGTGCTCAACTGGCGGCTCACCCTCGTGACGCTCGCGTGCGACGCGGTCGTGGTGCTGTACACGCGCTTCTCGGGCAGGCGCTCCAAGCGCTACTTCGCCGCGCAGCAGACCACGCTCGGCGCGCTGGACGGCTACGTGGAAGAGATGATGTCCGGCCAGAAGGTCGTGAAGGTCTTCAACCACGAGGGCGCGAACCTCGCCGGCTTCCGCCGCCTCAACCAGGACCTGCGCCGCACGGGGACCAGCGCGCAGGCCTACGCCCTCACCATGGTGCCCAGCACCGTCGTGATCGGCTACGTCAACTACGCCGCCGTCGCCGTGCTCGGCGCGATGATGGCGATCGCCGGCCAGACCGACGTGGGAAGCCTCGCCTCGTACCTGGTGTTCGTGCGCCAGGCCACCATGCCCCTCAACCAGCTCACGCAGCTCGGCAACTTCGTGCTCACGGCGCTTGCCGGGGCGGAGCGCGTGTTTGGCGTGATGGAGCTTTCGCCCGAGGTGGACGAGGGCAGCGTCGTGGTGCAGCACGTAGGCGACGCGGACCGCGCAGGCGCGCAGCGCCAGGATGCCCCGGGCAAGAAGGGCGCGCCGGGCGAGAAGGACCTCCCCCGTCGCATGGCGGCCGGCGCGGCCGGATGGCGCTGGGTGCTCCCGGGCGGCGGGGCCGTGCCCCTTGCGGGCGACGTGCGCCTGGACGACGTCACCTTTGGCTACGAGGACGGGCAGACGGTGCTCTCGCACCTTTCGCTCTACGCGAAGCCCGGCCAGAAGATCGCGTTCGTGGGCTCCACGGGCGCGGGCAAGACCACGATCACCAACCTCATAAACCGCTTCTACGACGTGCGCTCCGGCTCCATCACCTACGACGGCATCGACGTGCGAGACATCCGCAAGAACGACCTGCGCTCGACCCTGGGCATCGTGCTGCAGGACACGCACCTGTTCAGCGGCACCGTCGCGGACAACATCCGCTTCGGCAAGCTCGACGCCACGGACGAGGAGGTGCGCCACGCCGCGCGCATCGCAAACGCGGACTCGTTCATACAGAGGCTCCCCAACGGCTACGACACCACGATCACGTCCGACGGCGCCAACCTCTCGCAGGGACAGCGCCAGCTCATAGCCATCGCGCGCGCCGCGGTGTCAGACCCGCCCGTCCTCATTCTGGACGAGGCGACGTCCTCCATCGACACGCGCACCGAGGCCCTCATCGAGCGCGGCATGGACGCCCTCATGCGCGGGCGCACCGTGTTCGTGATCGCGCACCGGCTCTCCACCGTGCGCAACGCGAACGCCATCATGGTGCTGGAGCACGGCCGCATCGTGGAGCGCGGCACGCACGAGGAGCTGCTGGCCCAGCGCGGCGAGTACTGGCAGCTCTGCACCGGCAAGCGCGAGCTGGACTAAGCTCCCGGCGGCTACGCCCCCGCCTCGGCGAGAAGGACCACCAGCCTGTCCCGGACCTCCTTCGCAACCGCGAGCTTGTACATGAGCCGCGACGGCTGCGGAGCGAGGTGCACGTGGTAGCTGTGGTTCTTCTCGCCCCGGGCGTCCTTGCCCGTGCCCAGGCAGATGGCGAAGTAGACCTCGCCGGGGGTCGAGGCCGCGGGGTTCGCGGGGTCGACGTTTCCCATGGTGCCCGTCACGCCGATGCCGATGTTCGCGGCGTACGACCTGCGGCACGCCTGCGCCATGGCCTCGGCCGTCTGGGTGGAGTAGACGGTGTGCTCGCGGATGACCTCGGCCGGCACGCCGCACTTGACCTTCGCGTCGTTGCAGTACGTGACGTACGCGCCCCTCAGCACGGCCGACGCACCCTCCGTGTCCGTTATGAGCGACGCTATCTGGCCGCTCGTGGCGCTCTCCATCGTGCTCACCTCAAGCCCGCGCGCGATGAGCTCGCGCGTGAGGTCCGCGTACTCCGCGCGAACCAGCGCCTCGTCGTAGGTGCCCTCCGCCTGTGCCATGGCGTTCACGTCCTCTCGCATGCGACGCCCGGGCGCCGCGCCCGGGTGGGATACGGCCAGCCTAGCACGCGTCAGGCACGCGCGTCTTGCACGCGCCGTAACGTCTGCAACACATCATCTATTACCTTGTGGAAATCACTACACCATATATAGTGGTATTGCGATGGCAATTGCCCCAAATGGGCCCCGCCGACGGCCGGAAGTCCGTGTCAAGTGGAGATTGTCCGCGTTCCGCAAATTGAATCAAACAAATTTCTTTTAAGCAGTTTCGCAATGCGTGTTGAATCGCGCAATTTTTTGACCTGCAGCGACTTGGGTTTTCATCATGACTTTCGGCATGATCGAAACAATAGGAAACCATATCTGGTGTTTTCAACACAAACGCACCACCACCAATTGTGGCATAGTAGTTCCGCACACCAAACGCAGCAGCAACGGCCAGTGGACGGCGCGTCGTGTAGCGCGCATTTTTTGGCTCCAAGCTGCCCGTTTATTACAAATAACGTGCGCATGGGCGCACCGTTGAACACACAAGATCGAGAGGCGACGGCATGAAGATCATCAAGAGGAACGGTTCCGAGGTCGAGTTTGACGTTCAGAAGATCGTGAACGCCATCAAGGCCGCGAACGCCGAGGCCCCTGCCGACGAGCAGCTCTCGGACCGCGAGGTCAAGTTCGCGTCCTACAACGTGCAGGACGAGTGCGCGGACGCAGGCCACACCGTGACCGTCGAGGAGGTCCAGGACCTCGTCGAGGACCAGCTCATGGCCCTCGACCGCTTCACCGTCGCCCGCAAGTACATCATCTACCGCTACGTGCAGAACCAGAAGCGCCAGAAGAACACGACGGACGACAAGATCCTCAGCCTCATCGAGGCGAACAACGAGGAGGTCAAGCAGGAGAACTCCAACAAGAACCCCACCGTCGTGTCCGTCCAGCGCGACTACATGGCCGGCGAGGTCTCCAAGGACCTCGCGATGCGCGAGCTGCTCCCCGAGGACGTGGTGAAGGCCCACGAGGAGGGCATCATCCACTTCCACGACGCGGACTACTTCGCTCAGCACATGCACAACTGCGACCTCGTGAACCTCGACGACATGCTGCAGAACGGCACCGTCATCTCCGGCACCATGATCGAGAAGCCCCACAGCTTCAGCACCGCGTGCAACATCGCAACGCAGATCATCGCCCAGGTGGCGTCCTGCCAGTACGGTGGCCAGTCCATCTCGCTCTACCACCTCGCCAAGTTCGTCGACGTGTCGCGCAAGAAGATCCGCCGCCAGGTCTACGCCGAGATGGAGGCCATCGACGCGCACCCCGGCACCGACAAGATCGACCAGATCGTCGAGAAGCGCCTGCACGACGAGATCGCACGCGGCGTCCAGACCATCCAGTACCAGGTCGTCACCCTCATGACCACCAACGGCCAGGCGCCGTTCATCACCGTGTTCATGTACCTCAACGAGGCCCAGAACCCGCAGGAGAAGCACGACCTCGCCCTCTGCATCGAGGAGATGCTGAAGCAGCGCTACCAGGGCGTGAAGAACGAGGCCGGCGTCTGGATCACCCCCGCGTTCCCCAAGCTCATCTACGTGCTGGAGGAGGACAACGTCCACGAGGGCGACGAGTACTTCTACCTCACGAAGCTCGCGGCGAAGTGCACGGCCAAGCGCATGGTGCCCGACTACATCTCCGAGAAGAAGATGCGCGAGTACAAGCTGTCCAAGGGCGAGACCGAGGGCAACGGCGACGTGTACACCTGCATGGGCTGCCGCTCCTTCCTCACCCCGGACCGCTCTGGCAACGGCTACGACAACGTGGCCCGCGCCAAGAACTACGAGCCGGGCAAGCCGAAGTACTACGGCCGCTTCAACCAGGGCGTCGTCACCATCAACCTGCCGGACGTCGCGCTGTCCGCCGACCGTGACGTCGACAAGTTCTGGAAGATCTTCGACGAGCGGCTCGACCTGTGCCACAAGGCCCTGCGCTCCCGCCACGACCGCCTGTGCGGCACGCTTTCCGACGCCGCATCGGGAGAG
>ERZ506827.563-NODE-563-length-9105-cov-3.44785_pt1 | contig 9105 bp, 10 predicted proteins | sample MGYA00513978_ERZ506827 | MGnify/ENA metagenome assembly ERZ506827 | reverse complement strand
GAAAATTCCGGTACCAGCCAGGAAACTTAAAGGCGCACATCACGGGGTAGGCTGTCTGGGAGAGGTGAGATTCGTACCCTGTTGTGACAAACCTTTCGGGCTGTGATACTATAAGAATAAATCAGGATATATTTCCTGTATTTCCCAAGGAGGATATCGAATATATGAGGCTTCGCAGGAAACCGTGGATTGATGAAGCAATCAAAGAATACACAGATATTTTGTATCTGGAGGAACCGACCGACCAGAAAGGAAAGTGGCGAAGCGTATTTCCCCATCCGGAAAATGAGCTCCATGTGGAATTCGGCACCGGCAAGGGTCAGTTTATTTCCGGTATGGCTGCCATCCATCCCCAGGTGAACTTCATCGGCATGGAAGTGCAGGAAGGGGTCATTTACTATGCTGCCAAAAAGACGGCAGAGAAAGAACCGCCGCTGACCAATGTGCGCTTGATTCTGGGCGATGTGAGCGAAATCCTGAATATCTTCGGCGAAGGGGAAGTGGATGTGATTTATCTGAATTTCAGCGATCCCTGGCCCAAGAAACGGCATGCCAAGCGTCGGCTCACTTACAGGGATTTTCTGAAACGGTATGCCCTTATCCTGAAGGAAGGCGGAGAAATCCGCTTCAAAACCGACAATAAGGACCTTTTTGATTTTTCCATTGAAGAATTTAAAGCGATGGGCTGGGAACTTTCCCATGTGACCTATGACCTTCATGCCGCTCCGGTGGCAGGGGACGTGGAAACGGAATATGAGGAAAAGTTCTCCAGAAAGGGGAATCCGGTATGTCGTCTCGTAGCGAGACGTCCCTGATTGATATGAAGTATGCGCCCCGGGCACTGCAGAAGATGTTCATCGTGGCAGGCATACTGATTATCCTGGGGGCTTTCAATGTATACAGCTCTACCTATTACATGAATATGGAGTCCGGTGCCAATCCCTACAGTCATATCCTGCGGCATCTGGTTTTTCTGGGAGTGAGCAGCCTTCTTGCATTCATTCTGTCCCGGGTGAATTACCATGTGATTAAGAAGGGGGATTTCCTATGGTGCCTGGGCACCATAGGTCTTCTGGCTCTTGTCATGGTGGCAGGACGGACTGTGAATGGGGCTACCCGCTGGATTTCACTGGGACCTTTTTCCCTCCAGCCTTCGGAAATTGCCAAAGTCACCGGCCTGGTCTGGGCATCAGCCCATCTGGCCAAAAAGATTGATGCCCGCATGGGCATGTCCATTTTCGGACACCTGTTCCTGCCGGTGGCGGGACTTTTCATTCCCTCCCTCAGGAAAAAGAAGAGCGCCACCTTTGCCGGCCTTTTTCATTATTTCACCCCGCTCTACATGCCCCTCATTATGGCGGTGCTGGTGCTGAAACAGCCTGATATGGGTACCGCCGGCATGATACTTATTTTTCCGGGGCTTCTCTACATCATTGCAGGCATGCCTCTTCTGGAAATCCTGCTGTCCTTAGGGATTTCCTTTATTCTCTTCCTGGGGCTTGCCATTGTGGCGCCCTACCGTATGGCCCGGCTGGTGGTGCTCCTCCATCCGGAAGACTATGCCCAGGGCATGGGCTACCAGACCATGCAGAGCCTCATTGCCGTGGGCTCCGGCGGCATTCTGGGCCAGGGCATGGGGGAGGGGTTCTCCAAATTCCTCTATCTGCCGGAACAGTATACCGACTTTGCCTATGCCGTATTCAGTCAGGAGTACGGCTTTATAGGCTCCGCCACCCTGCTCTGCCTGTACCTGGCTTTCATGCTTTACGGGTTGTCAGTGGGCAGAAAACTGAAGGAAACCTATCCGGCCCTTCTGGTATACGGTCTGACCCTTCTGATTTCCGTGCAGGGGCTGGTGAACATTGCCATGGTAATCGGCTGGTTTCCGGTCACCGGCATACCACTGCCCTTCATCTCCTTCGGCGGCACATCTCTTCTCATGAACATGGCTGCCCTGGGTCTCATCTGGGGTACTGCTACCCAGAGCCTTCGAGAATATGATGAACAGGAAAGAAGAAAACGGATTGCCGCCATGGAAGGCCGTCCTCTTTCCTTCGGCGAACTGTCGGGCTCCGTTTACGGTTCAAGGTCTTGAAACTAAAGCAAAAAGGGGCTGTGAAAAAATGGTGACTCATTTTTTCACAGCCCTTTTGACGGCTTCAGAGAGGCGGGGTGCATATAATTTCTTTTACAGGCAGAGGATATGAATGAATTGGAGTTTTCCCGGCGGGAAGCTTCACAGGGAAAGGAATGATGGAAATGAAAGAAAAAAGATTACTGCAGGTGTATGCCTTTTTCAAGGGAGATTCGAAACCTTCTTTCCTTCTCCAAAAAGCGGCTTCTTCCCTTTCGGGGGAAGGGTTGGACCTATCTCTGGCTTTGGAAGGGAAAATAGATGAAAAAACAGTCAAAAGGGCGGAAAAAGGCGCAATCCTTGCCTTTTTCGATACTCCGGAAAAAGCGGGCCGTTTCGCCTTTTCTGCCGGCAGGGCAGGGGGAAAGGGTCTTTCCCTCTATGGCGGAACGCCCTTTGGCATCAGTCTGGCAGAGGCCAATGTACTGTCCTTCTTCCAAAAGGAAGAGTTCCATTCTGCTTTGATTTACACTGCTGACTGGGCCTTTCCCATTATTTCTGACAGGGACCTGGAAAAGAGGGGAGCCCCTTTTCTTTTATCCCTCTACAGAGGCCTCATGCTCTATGCCGCAGGGAAAGAGGGTACCCTCCTGGGCGCCATGGACAGGGGAAGAAAGTTTACGGAAAGTTTTTGAGCAGGGAACCCTTGATGACTGAGCCCTTTGATTTCCCTTTCCTGGGTGGAGGGGGAGTGATAGGGATAGAGGCTCTTTATTTTCTGAAATATCTCTTAGCCAGGCTCCAGGCAAAGCCGAAGGATTTCTGGAAGAGCCACAGATAGAGGGCTTTTTGGGGATGAAGAATCCAGTAGGCCCTGGTGATGGGTTCCAGTGGCTTTAATACGGCGGGGGTGGAAGAATCGGGCCTTGCCATTTCTTCGATTCTGTTTTTTGCCTTCGGCTTTAATTTTTTGGATACCACAGCGGCAGCCAGAGCCAAAAGGAGTGCTTTTACCAGTTTAGACAGATTCATAGGTATCCCTCCTGTGCCAATCAGTTTCACTTGATTTGTTATTTTTATCATAGCAGATTCAGGGGAGGAGTTCAAAACGGAGGCGCCCTGTTTTCTTTTTGACAGGTAAAAATTTTGTTGCAGTCCTTCCTGTTGTGGTATACTTTTAAAGGGTGTTATCTTTAATCATCATTGGAGGATTTTATGAACGCTGATTCGAATGTATTGCTTTTGCCACTCTGCTTTTTCGGATTATACATGATCCTGGAAGCAGCGGATTGGGGCCTGTGCCTTTCTGCACCGCTGGTGTGCCGCAGCCGGGATGAAAACAGGGCGGTGCTTGGCCTTCTTCGTCCCTGTCTGGACGGTAATGAACTCTGGTATTTCTTGGGGCTCTTCATGATGGGAGCCGCCATTCCCGGTGTTTCGGATAATTTATTCCACACGGAAAATATTGTCCTCATCCTGCTGGTGGCAGCAGGGGCCCTTCTTCGCATGGCAGCGTCCCTTTTCAGAAATTCCTTCAGCCAGCCGGCGGTGATGAAGGTAATTTCCGTCTTTTCCTATGCAGCCCTTGCGGTGATGGGACTGGCCGGTTCTTCCCTTCTTATGAATGACGGTTCTCAATTTTCGGTTCTCGGCATTTTCTGCGCTCTCTGGATGATTCTGGCTGCTTTCCAGCTGGGCACCCTGTATGGGGCGGTGAAGGCGGTGAATCCCCTGGCAGAACGGTTCCGCGCCGCTTTTCTGGTATCCAGCGTTCTCACCGTGGTGGTATACATCATTCTGGCCATTCTTCTTAAGAGTCATGCCGGTGATTCCAATACCTACGGCAGCTTTTTCTGGATCAGTCTGGTGGCCACAGCCATTCTCTTTGTGGCAGCCTTCTTCATGACCCGTATGCGTCATGTGAAAGTGGGGCTGGCAGCGGCTTATGTTTCTTCTTTCTTTGCCATTGCCATTTACCTTTCGGCCTATGCCGCTGTTCTTCCTTCCCTTTTTACGGTGGAAGTGGATTCCCTGAAGCAGGCCATGGACGGCATGCCGAGTACGGCTCTTCTGGTGATTGCCTTTGTGTGGACCCTGGGGGCCTTCTTGTGGAGGCAGATTCGCAAAAAAGAATATTATGAATGGAAAGATCATGTATAATGGAGGACGATACTGATGGGTGAACTTTTCAAGACACAGCATACGATTGATGAAATGCTGGACCGCATGGGTGTGAAAATCGTGCTGGATTCAGAGCACCTGACGGAAGAGGATAAGTTTGAAGCAGAAAAGCAGGGCTCTTCTGTGGTTCTGAAAAAAGTAGAAAAGAAGGATACAGAGGAAAAGGAATAAGGTCCATAGAAAAAGCAGGCTTGGAAGGTCTGTTTTTTTTTTATGGAAGTTTCACTGGAACAGCCATTCTGTTTTGTGATATAATGAATCAAGAAAAAATGTTCTAGGAGGAAATATGGATATCGGAGAAAAACTGGACATTCTGGCAGATGCCGCCAAGTACGATGTATCCTGCTCATCCAGCGGCTCCAGCCGGGCCAACGCAGGGGGACTGGGAAACGGCCATAAGAGCGGCATATGTCATACCTGGACAGCCGATGGCCGCTGCGTGTCTCTTTTAAAAATACTGATGACCAATTCCTGCATTTATGACTGTGAATACTGCGTGAACCGGCGGAGCCATGATACGAAGCGAGCCATGCTGACGCCGGAAGAAATCGTGACGCTCACCATTGAATTTTATAAGAGAAACTACATTGAAGGCCTTTTTCTTTCCTCCGGCATTATCCGCTCCCCCGACTATACTACGGAGCTTCTTATCCAGGTGGCCCGGCTGCTTCGGGAGCGGGAGCATTTCAACGGCTATATCCACATGAAAGGCATACCGGGCACGGATCAAGCCCTTCTCAATGAACTGGGACGGTACGTGGATCGGGTCAGCGTGAATATAGAGCTGCCGTCGGAAAAGTCCCTCCGCCTTCTGGCGCCTCAGAAAACAAGGAATGCCATTCTGGCACCGATGAAATTTTTCAAAGAATCCATCGAAGTGCACAAGGAGGAAAAGAAACATTTCAAAAAGGCTCCCTCCTTCGTGCCGGCCGGTCAGACTACCCAGCTCATTGTGGGGGCCAGCGGAGAAAGCGACCGACAGATCCTCCTTCTTACCCAGGGCCTTTACCGGAAAGCCGCCTTGAAAAGGGTGTACTATTCCGCCTATGTGCCGGTGATGAAGGGAAAGAATCTGCCTGCCTTAAGGCGGCCGCCCCTTTCCCGGGAGAACAGGCTTTACCAGGCAGACTGGCTCCTTCGGTTCTACCATTTCCAGGCAGAAGAAATCCTTACGCCGGAGGAACCGGATTTTGATGAGGAGCTGGATCCCAAATGCACCTGGGCCCTGAGGCACAGGGAACTCTTTCCTGTAGAAATCAACAGGGCTTCCTATGAAATGATTCTCCGGGTGCCCGGCATCGGCGTGAAAAGCGCTCTCCGCATTGTCAAACTCCGGCGTTACGGGAACCTTTCTTTTGAAGATGTAAGAAGGATGGGTATCGTCATGAAAAGGGCCCGTTATTTCATGACTGTGAACGGCCGCTATTACGGTGGGATTTCTCTTGACAGCCAACAGCTACGCAGCCGACTGATTTCCAGGACGGCCGTAAGGGAAGTGCGGGAAATCAGTCTTTTTGATACCCAGAGTTGAGGAAGGGATACCATGTATTTCTTTTATGACGGAACCTATGTGGGCTTTTTGACCACCGTTTATGAAATCTACCACCACGGTACCAGCCATCTGGAAGGCATTCTGGTGGAAGGGGGAGAAGTGCCCCTTTTCGGTGCCCAAAGCATTGTCATCACCCGCCTGCCGGATGCGGAAAAGGTGGCGGCGGCCTTTGAAAAGAAGTGCGGCAAAGAAGCGATGCGATGGATGTACCGGGCCTTTCTTTCCAACGAAGAAGGAAAGGAAATGAAAATCTTTTATTTTATGAAAGAAGGATTCAAGAGGGAAAAGAAGATTTATACCTGCCGGAAAGAACCCTGGGTGCAGGATATTCTTGCCATGTGCCGGGAAGTGGGAAACGAAGCGGAAAAATTTCGGGGCATTCTCCGGTTCAGCGAACTGGATGACGGCATGCTCTATGCGGTCATGAAGCCGGACCACCATATTCTCCCTCTCCTGGCCGTCCATTTCCAAAAGCGGTTCTCCCAGAAACGCTGGGCTATTTACGATAAGGGACGCCGGGAAGCAGCTATCTACGAAAACGGCCATCTCTTCATGGGTATGGTGGAACAGGAAGACCAGCAGGTCAGATACAGTGGATCAGAAGAAGATTTCCGCCGGTTGTGGAAAAACTACTATCGCCATATGGGCATTGAGGAAAGAAGAAATCCAAGGGAAAGAAGAAACTTCCTCCCTAAGAAATACTGGGGTCTTCTGACAGAAATGGAAGATCCCTATAACCGGTCGGATCTGCCGCTGAAAGGGGAGGAAAAGCGATAGAAGCGGTTTGGCAATCCGTTGATTGCAAGTCGGTGCCGACAGAGGGATGCGTTCATCTTTCTGCAGAACTGATGTCATGAAAAAGCACTTGACTTGAAGTTCACTTTAACTTGTAGAATAGTATCATTGATTTTATCATCATCATAGAGACATGAAAATAAAGGAGAAACAGAATGAATCAGAAATGGACAGCCCTGCTCGTGGCTTTAGGACTGACTGCCGCCGTCACTGCGGGCTGTGGAAACCAGGCGGCCCCTTCATCCAGACAGGCCGCTTCAGGCCCTGTGACGGAGACCATGAAGCCCTTTAACGTGCATCAGGTGGTGGCAGGAGATAATGAAAAGGGACGGACTGTCATGTGGGAAATGCCTACGGACAAGGAAAATTCTCTGGAATATAGAAAGAAAGGAACCGACACCATTTACAGCGTTTCCGCTTCCGGTGAAAGGCTGGAAGGAAATCGGGGCATTTCTAACGGCACTGTATATACAGCAGAGCTGAAGGGACTGGAAAAAGGGACGGATTATGAATACAGAACAAGGGAAGAAAACCGGGTGAGCTCCTGGTATCCCCTTCATACCGATAATGGAGGCCCTTTCAAGGCCATTGTGACCTCCGATTCCCAAAGCTCCGATTATACTGACTGGAAGAATCTGATACATGAGGCAGCTAAGGCCAACCAGGATGCTGCGTTCATGATTGCTCTGGGTGATCTGGTAGACAATGGGGAAGATGAATACCAGTGGCAGACCTGGTTTGAAAGCAGCGGGGATCTTCTGTCCCGCATCCCCGTGGCACCGGCGCTGGGCAACCATGAAGCCTACTCTCTGGACTGGAAGAACCATATGCCCCAGCGCTATCTCACCCATTTCAATCTGCCTGATAATGGAAATAAGGATTTGAAAAACCATTACTATTCCTTCGACTGGGGCAATGTGCATTTCACCGTACTGGATACATCGCTGTATGAAGAAAAAGAGTGGCTGCCGGATCTGTATGAAAAAGAAAAGGTATGGCTGGAAAAGGACCTTCGGGAAACAAAGCAGAAATGGAAAGTGGTGCTCATGCACAAAGATCCTCTGCAGTACGGCTTTGCCGATGAAAATCGTCCCCACCGGGAAGAGGGCTTTTCGGAAGAAGGACAGGCCTTCATGCCTTTCTTTGACAAGTATGGCGTGGATCTGGTGATTTCTGCGCACCTTCATACTTATAGGGACAGAGGCCATATCTATGATTTCAAGCGGTCCGACAAGGGGCCGGTATATGTCATTGACGGCCTTTCCGGCAACGTACGCTATCCGGGGCTGTGGAAACAGCATGCGCTGGATCAGTACGTGGCTCCCCAGCCGGAAAGTGATAACTACTCCATTCTGGAATCGGATGGCAGCCAGTTGACCCTGACCGGTTATCTCCCCGACGGTACCAAACTTCACGAAACAGTAGTTAAGAAGGGAGAATAGGGATAGGCATACCGATTCATTCAGCGGCCCGGGAAATATAAGAATCCCCCTGCTGCGGTGTCATGGATTTCCTGCAGGCCATGAAAGTACAGGAATCACAGGAAATCATCATTGTATAGGACGCCTGCTCATTCCAGCTGCCTTCCCTGGAAGGCAGCTGCAGGAAACAGGAAAAACCAAAAGAGGCTGTGAAAAAATGGTAATCATTTTTTCACAGCCTCTTTTTACTTTTCATGAACTATATGCCAGTTTCGGAGAAGTACTTTTTTCCCTCTCCAGGCGAAGGCGTAATTTTTATAGGTTTTATCGAAGGCTCGGTTGGACATGGATTCCATCATTTCTTTTGTGAGGAAGGGAATCCGGTTTTCCTGGATTTCAGGAAGGGGAGAAGGCGGCGCTTTCCTGTTGTAGGGGCAGCAGTTCTGGCAGCCGTCGCAGCCGAAAATCAGGGGAGTTTTTCGGATGATGGCCTGCTCTTCTTCGGTGAGGTCTTCTTTTTTCTGGGTGAGATAGGATTTGCAGTGCCAGGGGTTGAAGGGCTCTTTCCCTATGATTTTCCCAGGGCAGGCCCTTTCACAAAGGCGGCAGTCTCCGCAGGAAAGGGTGAGGGGGGTATCGGGGGAAAGGGGAAGGGTGGTGAGAATGGCGCCGATGGTGACATAGGAACCGTACACCGGATGGATGAGGCAGTGGTTTCTTCCGAAGAAGCCCAGCCCTGCGGCGTAGGCCAGCCACCGGTCCACCATGGGGGACGTGTCGGTGAGAGCTTTGAAACGGGCCTGGGGAAAGGCTTTTGCTGTCACCTCTATAATGCGGTCCATGTACCGGTGATTGACCCGGTGATAGTCTTCGCTTCGGGCGTAGAGGGCAATGTTTCCCATTTCCCTTTCTTCCGTTTTATAGGGAAATAGAATGACAAAGAAAGAGCGGGCACCGGGAAGGAGGCTTTCCGGCGAAAGTCGTTTTTCCGCTTCCGCCGGTGCGAAGGGGACGGGGCCGGCTTTGGAGAGAGCCTGAGAAAGGTCCTTTGAAAAATCAATGCTGAGATCGGAAGAGCGTCG
>ERZ506827.503-NODE-503-length-10007-cov-4.00985_pt1 | contig 10007 bp, 10 predicted proteins | sample MGYA00513978_ERZ506827 | MGnify/ENA metagenome assembly ERZ506827 | reverse complement strand
TGTCAATCGCACGGTAAGTACGGATCTCCACTTCTTCTCCGATACTTCTTGCAAAGTCTTTCTCTTTTTTCAAAGGTCTTCCAAGTCCTGGAGAACTCACTTCAAAGATATACGTATCTTCGATATAGTCTTTCTCATCCAAAATATCTGAAAACGCTCTGCTTACCACTTCACAATCGTCTACCGAAATTCCTCCCGGTTTATCAATATATGCCCGAAGATACCAGTTTCCTCCCTCTTTTACATACTCAACGTCCACCAACTCAAATCCATTGCTTTCAACGATTGGTAATAGAAGTTCTTCTGTTTTTTGTTCGTATACTTCTCTTTTAGACACTGTCAACCTTCCTTTCTTATACCAACAAATAAGAGTGAACATTACGTCCACTCTTCTGCCGATTTCTTATGTAACTAACATACACTATAGCACTCATTCTCAATAAATGCAAGGGTATTTTCAAAATTTCTCATTTCAGGGTTATCGTTTTGTTCCGATTCCATCACGTCTTGCCAGTTTCAGACGATTCAATGTCACTTCTTTTTCTTTATATAGAACCTTTTGCTCAACTCCTTCTTCAAGCAGATATACCTGTTCCAGTTCATCTTTTTTCTGTAGTTTGATTCCGCGCACTCCGACGGCACCTTTTTTCTTTTCCGGCACCTCTGTCGACGCAAACCTCAGAAAATATCCATTCATCGTCTGAAGCACAATGCTTTGTCCCTCTGTCACAACCTGTACACAGATCACTTCATCCTCTTCTAAAAGCTTTGTCGCTGCGATGGTTCGTTTTGCCACCTGAAATTCACTTCCATCCACCTGCTTTAACATACCTTGTTTTGTCGCAAACAACAGCTTTGCCATAGAGAGACTTCCCTCATCACACACAAACACAATCTGTTCTTCGGTGCTGTTGTAATTACTCAAATTATCAATCGGAGTTCCTTTATCCCTGAATTTTCCATATGGAATATCCGGCACCTTCACCTGATGCATCTTTCCTGCATTCGTAAACAAACATATTTTTCCGGTATTGAGACAGGAAACTATATATTTATTCTCCGAGTCTGCTGCTTCCCTGTTTCTTTCATAGGTCGACACATCCACCGTTCTCGCATATCCAAAACGATCCATCAAAAATACAACTTCCTGCTCTTCGATCTTCTTTTCTTCAAACACTGCTTCTTCTGCATTTTCGACAATCGTCCGTCGTTTTCTTGCATATGTCTTTTTAATCGCATCCAAATCTTCTATAATTACTTCCGCCATCGAATCATAATTATTCAAAATATCTTCATAGCGGGCAATACTTTTAAGTGTCTGCTCATGTTCTGCCTGCAATGCCTCAATCTCCAGACCAATCAGTTTGTACAGGCGCATCTCCAGGATTGCTGTCGCCTGTCTTTCTGTAAACCGGAGCATCGAGGCCATCTTTTTTGAAATATTAGATTTGAATTTGATATTCTCTGTGATACCGTCAGTCAGACACGCTTTTGCCTCTTTGATCGACTTGCTGCCACGCAAAATTTCAATAATCAAATCAATGACATTACATGCCTTGATCAAACCTTCCTGAATCTCTTTTTTATCCAACTCTTTTGCAAGCAGTGTCTTGTATTTTCTCGTCGCAACATCAAACTGAAAATCTACATGGTGCCCGATAATTGATTTCAGTCCCATCGTCTCTGGTTTCCCATTTGCAACGGCAAGCATATTCACTCCAAATGTATCTTCCAGACGAGTCTTTTTGTAAAGCATATTCTTTAAGTTTTCCACATCTGCATCTTTTCGAAGTTCGAGCACAATCCGAATTCCTTCTTTGGATGACTGATTGGAAATATCTGTGATGTCATTCGTCTTTTTGCTCTCCACAAGGGACGCCACATCGTTTAAAAATTTTCCGATTCCTGCACCAATCATTGTGTAAGGAATTTCTGAAATCACAAGACGTTTCTTTCCGCCTTTCAATTCCTCCACTTCCACTTTTCCGCGAATCTTAATCTTTCCGGATCCCGTCTCATAAATGTTCAAAAGATCGTCTTTGTTGACTACGATACCGCCCGTCGGAAAATCCGGTCCTTTGATATGTTTCATCAACTGCTTTGTCGTGATCTCACTGTTTTTCATATACGCTTTCACCGCATCGATCACTTCGCCTAAATTGTGTGTTGGAATACTTGTCGCCATTCCGACTGCGATTCCCTCTGCACCGTTTACCAAAAGATTCGGGATACGTACCGGAAGCACCTCCGGTTCTTTTTCCGTCTCGTCAAAGTTCGGAGCAAAGTCCACAACTCCTTTGTCCAAGTCTGCAAGAAATACCTCCTGTGTCAGTTTTGCAAGACGAGCCTCCGTGTAACGCATCGCAGCAGCGCCGTCTCCCTCGATAGAGCCGAAGTTTCCATGTCCGTCCACAAGAATCATTCCTTTTTTGAATTCCTGTGCCATTACGACAAGTGATTCGTAGATGGAACTGTCTCCATGCGGGTGGTATTTACCCATCGTATCCCCGACGATACGCGCACATTTTCGATATGGTTTATCATAGCGGATACCAAGTTCATGCATATCGTAAAGTGTTCTTCTCTGCACCGGCTTCAGACCATCTCTGACATCCGGCAACGCTCTTGCCACAATGACACTCATCGCATAATCGATATATGATTTTTTCATGATATCCGAATATTCGGTTCTTATAATTTGTGAATCCTGCATCTTTTGTTGCCTCCTATATATCTAACTCTGCTTCTGTCGCATTTTCATAAATAAACGCACGTCTCGGAGGCACTTCACTTCCCATCAGCATCTCCGTCACAGAAGATGCCATTCTTGCATCTTCAATCTCGACAAGCTTTAGCATTCTCGTCTCCGGATTCAGCGTTGTCTCCCACAACTGGTCTGCATCCATCTCGCCAAGACCTTTGTATCTTTGCAGCGTAAATGGTCCTTTCTGACGTTTGCGATAGCGCTCCAGCGCTTTGTCGTCGTACAGATATTCCTCTTCCCCTTTTTTCGGCATCGCCTTGTAAAGCGGAGGCATCGCAATATAGACATGTCCTTCAAAAATCAATTCCGGCATAAACCGATAGAACAATGTCAATAATAATGTAGAAATGTGAGCGCCATCCACGTCCGCATCAGCCATAATGATGATCTTGTTATAACGGAGTTTTGTGATGTCGAAATCATTACCATACCCTTCCGAAAATCCACAGCCAAAGGCATTGATCATCGTCTTGATCTCCGCGTTGGCAAGTACCTTATCGATACTTGCTTTTTCCACATTCAAAATCTTTCCGCGGATTGGCAGGATTGCCTGATAAGAGCGGTCTCTCGCCGTCTTTGCGGAACCTCCCGCAGAATCTCCCTCCACGATAAAAATCTCACATTTGCTCGCATCTCTGCTCTCACAGTTTGCAAGCTTTCCATTGCTGTCAAACGAATATTTCTGCTTCGTCAACAGATTCGTCTTTGCCTTCTCCTCCGTCTTACGGATTTTTGCCGCCTTCTCCGCGCAGCTGATTACTTTTTTAAGCGTATCCAGATTCCGGTCAAAATAGCGCACAATCTCCTCCCCGGTCACCTTTCCGGTCGCCTTTGCTGCATCCGGATTGTCCAGCTTTGTCTTCGTCTGCCCTTCAAAACGCGGATCCGGATGCTTGATTGAAACAATCGCCGTCATCCCGTTGCGAATATCCGCTCCTGTAAAATTGCTGTCCTTCTCTTTTAAAATGCCAAGTTCTCTCGCGTACTGGTTCATCGCCGTCGTAAACGTCGTCTTAAATCCCGTCAAATGTGTTCCACCCTCTGCATTGTAAATATTATTACAAAATCCGAGTACGTTCTCATGGAACTCATTTACATACTGGAATACAACTTCCACTTCAATTCCTTCTGACTCACCTTTAAAATAAATCGGCTCATGTATCGCCTCTTTCTTCTGATTCAGATCACGGATAAATCCAAGTATTCCGTCTTCCTCATGATATTCAATATGTTCTGTCTGCGCTCCGCGTCTGTCCTCAAAAATAATCGTCAGATTCGGATTCAGATACGCAGTCTCATGGAGACGACTTTTTACTTCCTCCGCCTTGAATCCGTCTTCTCAAAAATCGTGTCGTCCGGCAGGAAATTCACTTCTGTCCCCGTTTTTCTCGTCTTTCCAATAACCGGAAGCAACCCGTTTTCAAGCTCTACAACCGGAATCCCCCGCTCGTATCGGTCGTGATGAATTGCACCTTCCCTGCTGATCTTGACGTCCATATAAATAGAAAGTGCATTTACAACCGAAGAGCCAACCCCGTGCAGCCCGCCGCTTGTCTTATAAGCTGTATCATCAAATTTTCCACCTGCGTGAAGTGTCGTATATACAATACGCGCTGCGGATACCCCCTTTTGGTGCATCCCGACAGGGACACCTCGCCCATTGTCGATCACCGTTGCAGAACCATCTTTTTCCAGTATGACCTGAATCTTGTCACAGTACCCCGCAAGATGTTCATCTACCGCATTGTCCACAATCTCATAGATCAAATGATTGAGCCCCTTCGTAGACACACTTCCAATATACATTCCCGGTCTTTTTCTGACCGCTTCCAGTCCTTCTAATATAGAAATACTATCTGCATCATATGTATTTTGTTTCGCCATTTACTTAAAACCCTCTCTTTTTCATACTGCACCCATCATAACACAAACAAAGGTTCGTTTCAAATAAATTCTTCTACCCCATGATGACTTTTGCTAAAACGTCTGACAGCAGCTCCATCGCATTTCGCATTTCCTCCACAGTGTTTGTCTGGGCACCTGCCTCGATCAAAAGAGATTTTGGCATCATATGGAGACTGTAACGGTACCCTTTCAGATAGATTTTCCTTGCAAATCCCGGATACATACTCTCTGATGCAAGCTGCATCTGTAGAGAAAACGACAGATTATCCTGAATATAAGGATTTGGAAGATATGCGATATCTCCATTGGCTTTTGTTCTGCTAAGTCCATTGAAAAACATGATCTTTGCCGCCTGTTTTCCATTTGCCTCCGTCACCAGATGTGTATCATTGCCGACCCCATCACGGTGCAGATCAATCACAACCTCAATACTTGGATTTTCTTCCAATATTTTTCTGACCCCCACTTCCGAAAATTCGTACGCTTTGCTTCGGTCTAATTTCCCGTCGATCAAATCATACACGCCGTCATGATGGATGGTTGAAATTCCCTTCGCATTCAAAAGCTCTGACAAATATGCTCCCATCCCGACGATACTTGTTCCGACATCTCCCTCGACAGAATCCACAAAAGTCTCCTGCGAGTGAGTATGAAAGATAAGTACTTTTGGTCCTTCCCCACTTGTGTCAATATGCATATCTTTTGCGAGAAGCTCATCCACATTTAACTGCTCCTGCCCGATCATCGTTGTACTGTCCACCGTATAGTAATGGCTCACCAGATAGTTAAAATCTCTCAGCTGCTCTATTGATACGGTCACTGGTTCCGTTTTCACTTCCTTGGCATCTTTTTCTGCGTGACTTCCGTCCCCGTTGATCAGATTTCCATTCTCGTCCACCTCATTTTCATCTGCCGCCTGCCTTGCCATGATCATTTCATAGGTCGCAGTATCTTCAATTTCAGATTCATAAGTTCCTTTCCCTTCCACATAACTTCCAAGCGGAATCATCTGCATCGCTTTTTTTGCAATCCATGTATTCCAATCTGTCTTTTCTTCTTTTTCCGCATAAAAAAGTCCTGGCATAAAAGACCTTTCCGTCATTCTCACAAGATTTTCCCGCAGACTCCACTTCCATTCTTCCGTAATCTGCGTTCCACCTTGAAATAATATATATATGCCAAGACAAAAGATCAAACTGCCCGACAATATTGCTAAACTCCTATTTTTTCTCATATTTCTCTCCTAACAGAATCTTTAGAGCTTTAACAATATATGTTGCCTTTTTGATAATTATGAGCATGTCCTCTCCGAAAACAAAATATTTAATCCCTCAGAAATCGTATATCCGATTCGTTTGATTGTCTCATCAATATCTTTCGGGGTCACAAACATTCCATTTAAATGCGGAGAGATCAGTTCTTTGATCAGTTCATATTTCTCCGTCGCATTATATCCCTGCAAAACGACCCCGACGCCTTTTAGTGTCTCGGATGTCTCCAGTGCCGCAATCAAATTTTCCATCGTGTCATTGACAATCGTAGCTGCATCTACAACCGTCGGCACACCAATGGCAATGACCGGAACCCCGATTGTCTCTTCTGTAATTCCGTTTCTGTGATTTCCCACACCGGAGCCCGGATTAATTCCCGTATCTGCAATCTGAATGGTTCGATTCAGTCTCTTGCTGTTCCTTGCGGCAAGCGCATCCACCGCAATGACCAAATCCGGTTTTGTCTCTTTTACAATCCCTTTGATGATCTCTAATGTCTCCATACCGGTCTGCGCCATAACCCCTGGAACGATTGCGCTTGTCATGTGCACAGCATCTTCCCCCATTGCGTATTTACCATACTCTTTTACAATATGTCTTGTAATTGCCAGATTATCGACTACATGTGGTCCTAATGCATCCGGTGTCACCTGACGGTTTCCAAGACCTGCCACCAATACAACATAGTCCTCTTTTTCGATTTTTATGAGCTCTTTGATATATTTTGCCAGTTCTTCTGAAATTTCCCTGTGATATTCCTCGTCTGGGACGGCCATATTCGGTGCTTCCATCGTAATATATGTGCCGACAGGTTTCCCCATCGCGCGAGCCCCTTTTTCCGTCTCAATCTTTACTTTCGTGATTCGTATCTCCCGCTCTTTGTCATACTCCTCTTCCAAGATAACTCCCTGAACTTCCACATGATCCGATTCAAATCGCTCTTTTTCCTCCAATGCTAAATCTGTATGAATACTATACTTTTCCAACATCTCAACTTCTCCTTGTAACTTTATTTTTTAGTTTTCACAAAAAAAAGAGAATTATGTATTGACAAGCCACAATAGTTATTTTACAATGAATGAGTATGTTTCAGTAGAACGTTCCGTGTCCGGGTCTGCTGAACAAAAGATGAATTTTATATCACATATATTGGAGGTGTTCAGATTGGCTAACATTAAATCTGCAAAAAAAAGAATTTTAGTAAACGAAACAAAAGCTGCTAGAAATAAAGCAATTAAATCAAGAGTAAAAACTTCTATTAAAAAAGTAGATGCTGCTGTTGAAGCAAAAGATCAGGCTGTTGCTGTTGAAGCATTAAAAGCTGCTATCAAAGAAATCAACATGGCTGGAAGCAAAGGTGTTTACCACAAAAATACTTGTGCTAGAAAAGTTTCTCGTTTAACAAAAGCTGTTAACGGAATTGCTTAATTTTTATTAGGAAATATATTATAAGACAACCATACCGTCATGTGGTTGTCTTTTTGATTGCACTTTAAAAATAAAGGAGTTTTTTATGGACACTGTTTTTCACGAAATCGAACCGATTTTTAATAGGGACTCAAAAATATTGATTCTCGGCTCTTTCCCATCTGTAAAGTCACGGGAAGGACACTTCTTCTACAACCACCCACAAAATCGTTTTTGGAAGGTGCTCGCAAAAATTTTCAACTGCGAAGTACCTCAAACAATCGAAGAAAAGAAACAATTTTTGCTGAATAATCAGATTGCGGTCTGGGATGTGATTGCTTCCTGCGAAATCAAAGGCTCCAGCGACAGCAGCATCAAACACGTCGTTCCCAATGATCTGAATCGAATCTTGTCTGTCTCCCATATCGAGCAGATTTATACAAACGGCAACGCCGCATTCCAGCTTTATGAAAAATACTGCAAAAGCCAGACACATATGGACGCAATAAAACTGCCATCCACAAGTCCCGCAAACGCAGTCTATTCACTGGAGAAACTTGTAGAGATTTGGAAAAGCATCACCCAATATACTGCACACAAAAAGTAGGTAGCGCATTTAATGCATCTACCTACTTTTCATTATAACGACTAGTTATTGATCAATTTATCCTCGTCGCTCCAGCTGTATAATTTACGGATTTCTTCTCCGACAATTTCTGATGGATGTTCTGCCGCAAGTTTTCTCATTGCTTTGAAGTGTACCTGGCTTCCTGCTGATGACATATCTAATAAGAAGTCTTTTGCAAATGTACCATCTTGAATATCTGATAAGATTTTCTTCATTGCTTTCTTTGTATCTTCTGTGATGATCTTTGGTCCTGTAATGTAATCACCGTATTCTGCTGTGTTTGAGATAGAGTATCTCATTCCGGCAAATCCGCTCTGGTAAATCAAGTCTACGATTAATTTCATCTCGTGGATACATTCGAAGTAAGCATTTCTTGGATCATATCCTGCTTCTACCAATGTCTCATACCCTGCCTGCATCAATGCGCAAACACCACCACAAAGTACTGCCTGCTCACCGAAAAGGTCTGTCTCTGTCTCTGTACGGAATGTTGTCTCAAGCACACCTGCTCTTGCTCCACCGATTGCAAGCGCATATGCAAGTGCGATATCCTGTGCTTTTCCTGTCGCATCCTGTTCTACTGCCACAAGACAAGGAACACCTTTTCCTACTTGATATTCGCTTCTTACTGTGTGACCAGGTCCCTTTGGCGCTACCATTGTAACATCTACATTCTTTGGAGGTACGATACATCCAAAATGAATGTTAAATCCGTGTGCGAACATTAACATATTTCCTTCTTCAAGGTTTGGTTCAATATCGTTTTTGTATAATGCAGCCTGCTTTTCATCATTGATCAAAATCATAATAATATCGGCTTTTTTTGCCGCCTCTGCCGCTGTGTATACCTCAAATCCTTGTTCTTCTGCTTTTTTCCATGATTTGCTGCCTTCGTAAAGACCGATAATGACATTGCATCCGGATTCTTTTGCGTTCAATGCATGCGCATGTCCCTGACTTCCGTAACCGATTACCGCAATTGTCTTTCCTTCTAATAATGATAAGTTACAATCTTCCTGATAATAAATTTTTGCCATAGCTGTTACCTCCTAAACCCTTCTCATGAATATATAGTTAAGGACCTTTGCCCCTAGCTTTCTACATTAATCATCAATTACTTTGATACCTTTTGACCCTCTTGACAAGGCCGTGATTCCTGTTCTTGCAAGCTCTAAAATCTTATATCCCTGCAGGAGATTCAAAAAAGCTTCTACTTTCGACTGATTTCCTGTCATCTCAAGCATCAGCGACTCTCTCTCCACATCGACAATCTTCGCTCTGAAAATATCAGCAACAGAAATAATCTCTGCTCTCTCAGATGCATCTGCCATCACTTTGACCATAATAAGCTCCCTGCAAACCGACTCTCCATCCGCCAAAATCTTAATATCAACGACATCTTCCAATTTGCGAAGCTGCTTCTCAATCTGAGACAAGATCAACTCATCCCCGCTTGCAACAACCGTAAGTCTTGTAAACCGTTCATCCGTTGTAATTCCCGCTGTGATACTGTCAATACTGTATCCTCGTCTGCTGAATAATCCGGCAACGCGACTTAACAATCCCGCATTGTTATTTACCAATAATGAAAATACTTGTTTCCTCATAACATCCCTCTACTTTCTTATTTTTAAAAAACAGAGTGCGTTCTGTTTTTATATATTATCAACTAGAAACCTATTTGTCAATACTTTTTCTAAATGTCACTTTAACTTTTTACTGCGCTGCAATGCGCTCTGCCAGATCATTCAGATAAACCCACCGTTCCATCTTTTCTTCCAACTGTTTTTCTGCGAACTCTTTTTCTAAAGTAAGTTCCGAAAGTTTCGCAGAGTTCGTTGCATTCGCCATCATATCCGCATCCAGCTTTTCGAGTTTTTCCTCCAGCTTGGCAATGTCTTCATCAATTGTCTCAAACTCCTTCTGCTCCATATATGAAAATTTCAACTTTGTCGGACGATTCTGTTTCCAATCATTTTTCCCGGTACTCTTTTTCGCCTTCACTTCCTAGATCGGAAGAGCGTCGTGTAGG
>ERZ506827.497-NODE-497-length-10079-cov-8.12061_pt1 | contig 10079 bp, 6 predicted proteins | sample MGYA00513978_ERZ506827 | MGnify/ENA metagenome assembly ERZ506827 | reverse complement strand
CCAAAAAAGCCGATAAATAAGGGATTTATCAGGTCACCTGTGCAAACCCAAGCTTTATAATTAAATTGTTAAGTGACTAAATAAAAAGGAGCGTGACGCCTATGTTTCATGAATCAAATGTCGTTGAATTGAAGAGCAAACTGATCGACGAGGTTAAAAATGAAATCATTGCTTTTCTGAATACAAAAGGCGGGAAGATCTACGTCGGGGTGAACGACGATGGAACGATCAATGAATCGTTTCTTGAGGAGAACAGGGACGCTCTTTCCCTGAAACTGGCATCATGGCTCCAGGAGGCGTTCTATCCTCTTCCGTCGAGCCTCGTCACCTTCGATTTCGACGAGGATGGTGTGCTTGAGATTGACGTCGAAGAAGGAAACAACAAACCATATTACCTCAGGGAAAAAGGCCCAAAGCCGAGCGGCGTGTACAAAAGGGTTGGGACATCCATCCGAAAATGCAGCGAGGACGAGATTCTCAAGATGATCATAGATTCCAAGGCCTATGACTACGAGAGCGACATCAGCGACAACCAGGATCTGACCTTCCGCTTCTTGAGCAAGTTCTACGATGAGCACGAGATTGATTTCGGCGACAAGCAGATGGTCACCCTTGGATTAAGAAGAGCGAACGGGGCATACACCAACCTCGGCTTGCTTCTTTCGGATGAGTCGCCCGTGTGCGTGAAGGTCGCCGAATACGACGGTCAAATGAACTTCAAGCTCAAGAAGACGTTCGAAGGCTCTCTGCTCAAAGCCCTATTGGATACCCAAGAGCAAGCCGAGAGGATGAATGACGTCTCCGCGGTCATCGACAGAGTCTCATGGAAAAGAATCGAGACGCCCTCATATCCAGGAAACTCTTTACGCGAGATCATCCTGAACGCCTTCTGCCACACGAACTATTTCATCAGGTCGAACATCAAGGTCGAGTTCTACAAGGACAAGGCGAAGATCACAAGCCCCGGCGGACTGTATAAGACGACGCTCGAAGACGTGCTGAAAGGCGTCCAGACCTATAGGAATGAGAGACTGGTCCATCTGCTTGATAAGCTTGGGCTAATCGAGAATTACGGCACAGGGATTGCAAGGACTCTGAATGCCTACAAAGGCACAGGGAGGGAACCTGAGTTCTACGACAGCGAGAACTTCTTCATCGTGTATCTTCCGAACCTCAACTACCATGACCAAATAAATGACCAAATAAATGACCAAATAAATGACCAAATAAATGACCAAATAAATGACCAAATAACCGAATTGGGGCTTTCCATCCTAAGGACGGTGAGCGGAAATCCTGGCATAAAAGCCGATAGAATACACGAAATCCTCTCTTCTGAGGACAAGGCAATCACACTCAACATGGTGAGAAACTCCATAAAGAGAGAACTTAGGAACTACATCGAATTGAGAGGTTCCAGGAAAACCGGAGGATATTACCTAAAAGAAATTCCTCACAAGCCTAGCGAATAACATGGAAAGCAAGAGGCACCAAAAGCTCCTTGAGCATTACAAAGCCGTTCTAGGTGAAGAGCCTGCTTTCAGCCTGAAGTTGAAGAAGAATGTCCTGCCAAATGACATGAAGCCGATAACGACATTAGTCTTCAAGCCGACGGGCGAATTGCCTTTTTGGAAGCTATGCACCATTGGCGCAAGCGACTATCTGATGCCTGAGCGCGACATCGGATGGGGTAGCAAGGCCAACCCCAGAAACGAGTACATGATGCTCATATCCCTGGAAGTGGAAGTCGATGAGTCGAAGGCCGAATGGCTTTTCCTCAACTCCCTTCTTTGGTCCACCGCGGAATACGCCTTTAACAAAAAGGAGGCAATCACGGTCTCCGATACGATAGACATGGGAATCAAGGGAAAATACTGCGGAACGATATTGCTTTTGCCTGAAGCTTTCAAGACTCCGAAGATTGTGAAATGCTATTACTCAAAGCACAAATACATCAGCGTCTTCCAGGTCATGCCGATAACGAGAAAGCTGCTATCCGAAAAGCTTAGAAAATGGACAAACGGGATCTATTGGCTCATGGAGTATTTCTATACGCACGACGATGACTACAAACTCATAGCTTCTAAGCCGTATGCCACGCTGTGAAGCGGTGGTATGAATGGATGTCGATTAAATAATGCCTATTTGAAATCCCTGACTCTCCGCGTGAAAGACGACCTCAAAAGCGAGACCATATACAATTACCCGTATTCCGCGGTCGAAGAGCTTTTGACGAATGCCATCGTGCATAAGAACTACGAAAACCCTAGAAGCGTCCAAGCATATGTCTATGATGACTCCATTGTGATAACCAACTACAACAAGCCGATTCCACCAATAACAATACAAGACCTAAACACGAAAGATTCCTTACCAAACAGGATGTATGAGAATCCCTCTATCCGTGAGATGTTCAGATCTCTCGATCTTATCGAGTCTTTCGGCTCTGGGGTCGGCAAAGCGAAACGCACCATGGTTGAGAACGAAAGCGATGGCATCCATTATCAGGAATACGACGAGAACATCGACATCACATCCGTCATGATACCGATAAGCACGAAGTACCTTCAATATTCCTATAGGGCAATGGATTTGGCTACGAAAGACCAAAATTTGGACTTTGGTGGCGAGAGGATAAAGATTAATAGCGTGGACGCGATAGGCATCATCAACAGATCAACGTATTCCAATTCCATCAGGAAAATGCTGACCGCCATCTTCGATCGTTTCTTCAACGAAGAGTTCAGTCGGGCGGACATCGTGTCTTACCTCAACGCCTCGAAGTCGGCTAGCACTAATTACATCAGCTACCTCCAAAATCTAAATGTGGTGGAGAAGGTGAAAGGCAAAGGCAAATACAGGTTCAGATAATCAGCTCAAAACAAGCAAATCGAATGTATTTGATTGCGCATCCGATACGACTTACCTCGTATTCATCATCCAGTAGATGTAAGAAAAATCAAACGTCAGTGGACATGTCTATTCCGTAGCCTGCCTCGGTTCCGTAAACATGTATTTTACGTGGGAACGATGCATGTGGAGACTCTATAGTTGCACTGACGAGTAAAAGTGCCTGAAAATTGGCACATTTTAGATAACGGAGAGGCGATGAACCTCTCCGTTTCCCTGCCGAAAAGCGTTTAAAAGGACCAAAACGAGATATCGACCACTCAAAAATTCAGTCAAGCTAGTTTGGGGGAATATTTCAGGTTATCCTTGGAACCATCCAAAGATCTTTGGAGATATGATTGAATCGATTTTCTCTGCCGAAAGCGAAAATCAGCCATTGGGATATAAAATGCTGCTAAAATGGCTTGCAATCCGCAGGATTTCCTTAGGGGTTCTAGAGAACAAACGCATCAATGGATTTTTTTTATTAGGCAGCAGCCTCTGATTTAAAAAATACCTGTGCGGGCAATCTGTTTTATTCCCAACTTCCAATAATATTTGGTTGGGAATAAAAGAAGCGTGACTTACTTCAAATAAGGTTGGAAGACGGAATTGATTAACTGGGACCTATATTTTATTGCTCACTTATTGACGATTTATGAGCAATAAGCCTCAAATAAGGAATTGTAACCTTGATAAAATCCTGTTCGATTAAGAAAGCCTTTTTACCAAGCCAATACTATCAATCAGCAAAATCAATTTATTAGCAACAAAAACTTATCAAGAAGTGCAAGTACACCTATGCCAACTGATTCGCATGACTATCCGGTTGGAAGAATGTTAGAACTACAAGAAGGATCAAATATTGTCACTGAAGATTTAAGCATTATAATTTAAAATAATTATAGAAAGGAGCCTTGCATTATGTTAGAAGTGAAAAATTTAACAAAGCAATATAAAAAAAGTGATTCTATAGCTTTAAATTCCTTTTCTTATTCTTTCAATGAAACAGGTCTATATTTGATTACCGGAAGAAGTGGGTCCGGTAAAACAACTCTACTCAATATATTATCTGGGCTAGATTCACAAACATCTGGTGATTTATTATTTAAAGGAACTAAAATAAATAAATCAAATTATGACAATTATAGAAATAAAAATGTCGGAATAGTTTTTCAGGATTTAAATCTCATCAACGAATTATCTATTAAAGATAATCTATCTTTAGCTTTTGATTTAGCTAAATCACATTATGATAAATCAGTAGTTGAGGAGATATTAAAAAAAGTAAATCTTCCCGATAAATCAGAATCATTGGATAAATTGTTATCTAGACATCCAAACGAATTATCTGGAGGTCAAAAGCAAAGAATAGCAATAGCTAGAACACTAATTAAAGATCCGGATATATTATGTTTGGATGAGCCAACCTCTTCATTAGATAAATCTAACGCAACAGATTTAGCTAAATTGCTCGGTGAATTATCAAAAGAGAAATTGATAATCGTTTCAACTCATGATTTAGATTTCTTTTCCAAATACGCTATTTCTACAATCGAATTAGAAGCAGGTAATATTTACAAAATAACAAATAATGAAAGCTTAAATAACACCGATTCAGCTATCTCTAAAGATAAAAGCAATAAAGAGACTAAAGATAAAAAACATGGGTTATTATCAATAAAAAATAGTTTTAAGTTGAGTCTACAATCTATTGCCAAATCAAAGATTAGATTATTCACATCTTTATTCATAACAATTATTTCAACCGTTGCAATGACATTGTTCTTATCCATAATTAATGCCGATCAAAACAGAATCTTTTTAGATAAGCAATATCAAACAACATCAAGAATGGCTTTTTTAGAAACAAGATTTCAAGGGTATTCTCCAGATGGTAATTTCGTAGATACTTCTATAACTCCTAATACAGAGCAAAAAGAAAAATTAAATTCAAATACTAAAAATGTATTTCAAATGACAAGAATGAAAGGTGGTTATTTACAAGCATTTGGAACGAGTTCATCTAATTTGGACAGTTTAACTAAATATGTACTTAAAGACTCATCTTCACAAAGTCAAGAAGCAATAGAATTAGATCCTGATATCGATCTTTCTTATATAGGATTTGAAAAAGCTACTGAGAATAGTAGACTTCCTCAAAATTATAATGAAATTGCCTTACCAGATACATTAGCTTACGGCTTAATCAAATATGCGCATATCTATACATTTGATTATGGAGATGGGAAAAATACATTTGAGGGATCAAAGAATTACGATGAATTAATAGGCAAGACCCTATGTGGATATAAGATTACTGGTGTATTTAAAATTGATGACTTGCCATCTATCCTATTAAATACAAGCACTAATCTCAATAAGGACTGCAAGGAGTTATTAAAAGGAAGCTCAATTTGTTGCTATCCTTATCTAAAAGCTGGATATCAAGAAGAAGTTTACAAAGAGCCTAATCTCTCTTATACATATGTCTATCGTTTATCAGGTGACATCAATAAGGATTTAAGATTTATCCAATCATTAAATATCAAAGATGAAAATGGCCTTAATTACTATGCGGTTATAAAGAACAACTATTATTCATACGATTCTTTGACTAAATTCAGAAATGGAACCACAGGAAATGTAATTACTATAATCATTTGCGCTTTATTAACTATAGCTATTCTAATGATTATAAATTTGTGCTTCGCCAACACTAAAAAGAATGAAATCAGAGCTGGAATATTAAGGTCTATGGGATGTACAAAATTAGGAATTATCCAACTGACTATAACTGATTCCTTATTGATTTCCTCGATTATATTTTTATTTGATTTAATCGCATTAGGAATAATATTCCCAATTTTGAATAATTGGATTATGCTCAACTATTTCACTTTCAATATATTCAATATCGGATTATTACTAGCAGTGATAATCGGAATAGGACTTATAACCTCATTGATTACTTGTATCAAAGCGTTGAAGAGCAAACCGATTAAGATTATTAAAAATTTATAGAGACAAAAATAAAAACTCAGCCGAAATTTTGTAGTGCTGAGCTTTTATTATCTTTAAATATACAACTTATAATTAACTATTGAAGTTTAAGGTGTTCATCACCTTGTTTCCATTAGAATCAGTGATTGATAAGAGACAAGCTTTAAATGGTTTTTTGCTATTCCAATTACAAACAGCAACTTCCATAGTGTAGGTCTTAGTATCATCTTCATAAGGTTTGATCCATCCATACTGGTCTGCAGCATTAGTGCAATAAAGTTGCATTTCAGTATCACCATCCTTTAAAAAGGCATTTGAATGATTTCCGGTTGAAACAAATTTCAAACCGGCAGTAATAACATATACCTCGGCAGTATGATAATTATCAGCAACAGGTAAAGCTATCAAATCAGCTAAGGTCTTGCCTTTAATAAACGAGGCTGTTGAATAATCCACCTTTCCAAACTCATTTTTAACTATTTGACAACCAGTCATGCAACGCTCAAAGTAAATAGGAGTACCTTTATAGGAGCTACCAAACAAATCTCTCTTTCCTTTGATATAAACTGTTTGACCTATTTGAAGTCCATCTAATTCATCCCTTGAATTCATAACTACTGCTAAGCTTCCGGTCTCATCTATCAAGTAGAATCCGTCCTTGTTTACTAAAGAAGGTCCTATGACACCTTTGACTAATAATTCAGTATCTTTACTAGCATCAATCGCAGCTTTAACATTAACTGCTGAACTCACATCAACTGGCTTAGTAATCTTTATATCCATAGTCTTAGAAAAGTCTGTTTGACCATCCAAATGACCAGTGACAGTAATGGTTGCTGTTCCTTCAGTTCCACTATTAATATGGAATATAACCTTACCATCCTCGCCAGTTTCAAAATAAGCTAAAGCAGTATTGTTAGAAGAATAAGACAAAGTAACTGTTCCAAAGTTCAATAAATCAGATGTTACTGAAGTGAGCATTTCTTTCTCAGGGTCTGCACTATAGGCTGTATCAAATTGCTCTAATCCATAATATTCGACAGCAAACTTAGGAGCTTCTGCTTTATCGAATTGATAATTATTGTTATCTTCAATCTTGATAGGGAGGAATCTAAATAAAACTCCAGTAGAAGTTGATTTTGCATTTAAGGCTGTGTAATAAACAGAACATATCTTTCCATCATATTGATCCATCCAAGCAAAATCTTTACCATCACATGCAGTATAAACATAGCTTCCTGTCTTACCATCTAAATCATCGATGTAATAATTAACAAAGTTCTGTCCTTCTTTTTGAACTCTCTTGATGAGTGCATTGCTATGATAAATCAAGGAAGTAATGTTGTCAGAAGGAGAAGTTTCAATAACTTCTTTGACTGTCTTTTCTTGAGCGAATGACAAATCCAAATCATTAGTCGATTCATCATTGGATAATAGATGTCCATCGATCAATTGACAGGCTCCTTTATATCCAAACTTTTTGGCAGAACTAGCTTCTTTAGAAGGAATATACATTGTCTTCTTAGCTAAAAGAGTAATCTTGTTTCCTTCGGAAACTGCTGTAGCAATCTTGCTATCATAGACATATATGGAGCTATTATCACCGACGATTATGAATCCATTAGGCTTCATTCCAAAGGCAAATGTGATTCTAGAGACTACACCAGTAACCTTAACCAAAGAATCTACTTTAGCTTCTCTAGCTTCACCTATAGTCATTTCTGTGTAGTCATCTTCACTCCAAGAAGGAGTTCCTTTTGTAAATTCAATAATCCATCCGCTCTTTATTTCAGGAGTTTTGCTTTGGTAGTTTTGAATTGTTCCATAAAGTAAGACTGTATCACCTTCTACAGGTTTCTCATCTAATTCACTGTATCTCTTTACACCATCAGAACCATATGTACCATAAACGGACAATGTTCCTGTTGAATCTTCGATAGTCATAGCACCATAATCAGCATTATCGATAGATTTAATTGTAGCTCTAACATAGTATCTTTCAATTGTGGCACTACCATCACTAGGCATCATAGCTATCAATTCAGCTATTGTATAAATCTTCTTCTCATCTTCATTTTTAGATGAATTATTTTCATCTGTGCTAGGCTTGCTGGAAGGAGCTGAGGGAGTGGAGGGAGTAGAAGGTGTAGAGGGAGTAGAAGGTGTAGTAACAGTACCAGTATTAGATGGAACACTAGTATTATTGCCTTCTCCACAAGATACTAAAGTTGCACAAGATAAAACGGATAGAAATAAACTGAGAAATTTACGATTCTTTTTCATTTTCTTTGATTTTTCCTTTAAGTAAATTAAAAGTGGTTATAGTCTCGACAAATGCATATTATCAAACGCAAAAAATTGTTCTAAAAAGAATCCTTTTCTAACATTTTAATAATAAGCATTTTTGAATTTAAGAATAGCGTCGCTAATCTCAAACTCACACAAAAAACACAACGCTTAAAGTATAAAGAATTTCTTAAGAAAAAGTAATAAAAGCACTTTCAAAAGGCGACCTACGTTTTCGTTTTTACTAGATACTCTATTAGTAAATCAAATGATTGATTTTAGATATTTTTGACTAAAGTCTTATTCTTCCACTTGCCTAACTTCCATCTAATTTCAAATATTATTCCTCTAACACATTCATCCAAACAAGCACCGATAAAAGCTCCGTATATTCCTAATTTAAAAACAATGCATAATAAAGCTGATACTCCAACAGTCAAAGCCCAACTTGTAAAGATTGAAGTCAAGACAGGAAATGATATATCACCTGCTGTTTCTAATCCTTTGACATAGACTAGGTTAGTAGCTCTTCCTTGATCCAATACTATATCTATCAACATACAATAAACAGCGACAAGTCCTACATAGTTTTGTGTAAATCCTTCTGTATTGATAGAAGGATCAGCTATGGCTTCTCCCATCAAATACTTAAAGACAAAATAGGCTATAGAAGTTATTAGCAAAGACATTATGAATGACACAGTCCTAGCCATAACACCTATATCTTTGACTAGTCTCTCCGTCTCATCTTTCTTGCCTTCACCTACTAATGTTCCTTCGACAACTTGCATAGCAGTAGCAGTTCCACTAGCAAACAAATAGATGATGGAAGTGAAAGTCATGATATAGTTTCTTAGATTTTGCATTAAAACTGAGACAGACAAATTAACTATTATCATCAAGACTAATTGAGAGAAGTTATAAGATAAAGTCTCTCCTGCTGTAGGTAACCCAATAGTCAAAAGTCTATTGAACAATTGTTTTGGAAAAGGTCTTATTCCTTTGAATGACAAAGAAATAGATACATACTTGACGTAGAATACTAAAGAAAGAATAAATCCGACAAATCTAGATATCAAAGTAGATAATCCTACCCCTATCATTTTTTGAATGGGATCTAAAGTTCCATCAGGAAAAGCCCATAATGTTATTGCGACACCTATAGCATCAACAACATTTGTAATCACAGCTATCAGCATAGGTTGTGTCATTTTCTTGTTAGCTCTTAAGAAAGAAGACAGTACTTGATTTAAAGCCAAAAATATTATCGATGCACCACTCACATATTGATACATGACTGCAAAAGGAAAAACATTATCTTTCACTTGCATCATCGTAAACAAAGGATTAGCTAATCCAATCACCAATGAACTGACAACTACTCCTAAAATAAAGTTAACCCAAAAAGACAATGAATATACTTTATTCAATAATTCATTGTTTCCACTTCCTTTCAATTGAGTTATCAATATTAAAGAAGAGGTCGAAAAGACAGAGAAAGAAACGATAAAGATATTGGATATTTGATTTGCTTGACTTACAGCATTAGAAGCTATTGGAATTCCAGCTAGCATAAATTGATTTATATAGCCCATGGCTACACTCAATATCAGTTCCAAAAATACAGGAACTGCTAATTTGACAATATCCTTATTTCTTTTAAAAATCTTAAATATGTTCATTTTTAGTAAATCACCTAAATATAAAAACATATCTAGTTTAAGACTAAATTTCTAAAAAAAGAATAACCAAATTCAAAAAGCAATATCTATAAATTGATGAAAATCAAATCCAATTCAAAAAAATTGATATATAGAAAATATATAAAAAAAGTCATCCGCATAAATGTACTGCACCCCTCTCACTGGACCAAGGAGCAATAGCAATGATGGATGGATTCC
>ERZ506827.472-NODE-472-length-10537-cov-10.5264_pt1 | contig 10537 bp, 9 predicted proteins | sample MGYA00513978_ERZ506827 | MGnify/ENA metagenome assembly ERZ506827 | reverse complement strand
CGGGAAGGCTTTAATATTATTGCCACTGCCAATACGCGCGATCGCGGCGTCAATGAAATGAGTGCCGCGCTAAAGCGTCGCTTCGATTTTGAAACTGTCTTTCCGATTATGGATTTCGCCCTGGAGCTGGAGCTTGTCGCCAGTGCTTCGGCGCGTTTGCTGGCCCATAGCGGCATTCCGCATAAAGTGCCTGACGCGGTACTGGAGTTACTGGTCCGCACCTTTCGCGATCTGCGTGCCAACGGCGAAAAGAAAACGTCAATGGATACACTGACAGCGATTATGTCCACCGCTGAAGCCGTGAACGTGGCCCACGCGGTGGGCGTCCGCGCCTGGTTTTTAGCGAATCGAGCAGGTGAGCCAGCCGATCTGGTGGACTGTATTGCCGGAACCATCGTCAAAGATAACGAAGAAGACCGCGCGCGCCTGCGCCGTTACTTCGAACAACGTGTTGCCACACATAAAGAAGCTCACTGGCAGGCTTATTATCAAGCTCGCCACCGCCTGCCGTGAGGAAAGATGCATGAGCGAGCCGTTAATTGTCGGCATCCGGCATCATAGCCCGGCCTGCGCCCGGCTGGTGAAATCGTTAATCGAAAGCCAGCGGCCACGATACGTATTGATTGAAGGCCCGGCTGATTTTAATGACCGGGTAGACGAACTGTTTTTAGCCCACCAGCTTCCGGTAGCTATTTACAGTTATTGCCAGTATCAGGACGGTGCGGCCCCCGGGCGTGGTGCCTGGACGCCATTTGCTGAATTTTCGCCGGAGTGGCAGGCGCTACAAGCCGCACGTCGTATTCAGGCACAAACTTACTTCATCGATTTGCCTTGCTGGGCGCAGAGTGAAGAAGAGGACGATTCGCCTGATACACAAGATGAAAGCCAGACCTTACTGCTGCGTGCCACCCGCATGGATAACAGCGATACCCTGTGGGATCACTTATTCGAAGATGAAAGCCAGCAAACTGCATTACCCTCTACGCTGGCGCACTATTTTGCCCAACTGCGGGGCGATTCCCCCGGAGATGCTCTCAATCGTCAGCGCGAAGCCTTTATGGCTCGCTGGATTACATGGGCGATGCAGCAAAACAATGGCGACGTGTTAGTCGTCTGCGGCGGCTGGCACGCTCCTGCACTGGCAAAAATGTGGCGCAAATGCCCGCAGGAAATGAACAAGCCAGAATTGTCCTCGCTGGCAGATGGCGTTACAGGTTGTTATCTCACACCCTACAGTGAAAAGCGCCTTGATGTGCTGGCAGGATACCTTTCCGGAATGCCTGCCCCGGTCTGGCAAAACTGGTGCTGGCAGTGTGGCTTACAGCAGGCAGGTGAACAACTGCTGAAAACGGTTCTTACCCGTTTGCGCCAGCACAAATTGCCCGCTTCTACCGCTGATATGGCTGCTGCTCATCTGCATGCGATGGCACTGGCACAGTTGCGCGGCCATACACTACCTCTACGCACTGACTGGCTGGATGCCATAGCTGGCTCGCTGATTAAAGAAGCCCTGAATGCGCCGTTGCCGTGGAGCTATCGCGGAGTTATTCATCCCGATACCGATCCGATTTTGCTAACGGTGATAGACACATTAGCGGGTGACGGATTCGGTAAACTTTCCCCTTCTACGCCACAACCGCCTCTGCCAAAAGATGTCACCTGCGAACTGGAACGTACCGGAATCTCTCTTCCGGCGGAGCTTACCTTAAATCGCTTTACCCCCGATGGACTGGCGCAAAGTCAGGTGTTACATCGGTTGGCAATACTGGAGATCCCAGGGGTTGTGCGCCAGCAGGGAAGTACGCTGACACTTGCAGGCAACGGTGAAGAATGCTGGAAATTAACCCGCCCGCTTATCCAGCATGCGGCATTGATTGAGGCCGCCTGCTTTGGTGCCACACTCCAGGAAGCCGCACGCCATAAATTAGAAGCCGATATGCTGGACGCGGGTGGAATCAGCATCATCACTGCATGTCTTAGCCTGGCAGCGTTAGCGGGTCTGGCGCCTTTCAGTCAACAATTACTGGAACAACTCACATTATTAATCGCCCAGGAAAATCAATTCGCCGAAATGGGCCAGGCACTGGAAGTGCTATATGCCTTATGGCGGCTGGATGAAATTAGCGGTATGCAAGGCGCGCAGATATTACAAATGACATTATGCGCGGCCATCGATCGCACGCTGTGGCTATGTGAATCCAACGGCAGACCGGATGAAAAGGAGTTTCACACTCACCTGCATAGCTGGCAGGCGCTTTGCCATATCCTGCGCGATCTACATAGCGGCGTTAATTTACCCGGCGTTTCGCTTTCTGCGGCGGTAGCCTTACTGGAGCGCCGCAGTCAGGCGATTCATGCCCCGGCGCTGGATCGCGGCGCGACTCTTGGCGCACTGATGCGTCTGGAACATCCCAACGCCAGTGCCGAAGCGGCGCTGACGATGCTGGCGCAGTTATCCCCGGCACAATCCGGCGAGGCGCTGCACGGTTTGCTGGCATTAGCCCGTCATCAACTGGCCTGTCAGCCGGTATTTATCGCCGGTTTCAGCAGTCATTTAAATCAACTGAGTGATGCCGATTTTATCAATGCCCTGCCCGATTTACGCGCGGCGATGGCCTGGCTACCACCACGAGAACGCGGGACGCTGGCGCATCAGGTGCTTGAGCATTACCAGCTCACACAGCTTCCCGTTTCAGCGCTGCAAATGCTGTTGCATTGTCCACCACAAGCCATTGCACATCATCAACAACTCGAACAGCAGGCACTGGCATCGCTGCAACACTGGGGAGTTTTCCATGTCTGAACTGAACGATCTTCTGACCACCCGTGAGCTACAACGCTGGCGATTAATTCTTGGCGAAGCGGCAGAAACGACCCTTTGTGGGCTGGATGACAACGCCCGGCAGATAGACCACGCGCTGGAGTGGCTGTATGGGCGCGATCCTGAACGGCTCCAGCGTGGTGAACGTTACGGTGGATTAGGTCGTTCAAATCTCACCACCCCTGAGTGGATTAACAGCATTCACACGCTGTTTCCGCAACAGGTGATTGAGCGGCTGGAAAGCGATGCCGTGCTGCGCTACGGCATTGAAGATGTGGTGACGAATCTCGACGTGCTGGAACGTATGCAGCCTTCTGAAAGCCTGCTACGCGCCATTTTGCACACCAAACATCTGATGAATCCCGAAGTACTGGCTGCCGCCCGCCGGATAGTGCACCAGGTTGTGGAAGAAATTATGGCTCGACTGGCAAAGGAAGTTCGTCAGGCTTTTTCTGGAGTACGCGATCGCCGTCGCCGCTCATTTATTCCACTGGCGCGAAACTTTGATTTCAAAAGTACTCTGCGCGCCAACCTGCAACACTGGCACCCGCAACACGGCAAGTTGTATATCGAATCCCCCCGCTTTAACAGCCGCATAAAACGCTATAGCGAACAATGGCAACTGGTCCTACTGGTTGATCAAAGCGGATCGATGGTTGATTCGGTGATCCACTCCGCAGTGATGGCGGCCTGTTTATGGCAGTTACCCGGCATTCGTACCCATCTGGTCGCTTTTGACACCAGCGTGGTTGATCTCACGGCAGACGTTGCCGATCCGGTAGAGCTATTAATGAAAGTGCAATTAGGCGGCGGGACCAATATCGCCAGTGCTGTGGAATATGGTCGGCAACTTATTGAACAACCAGCGAAAAGCGTCATTATCCTCGTGAGCGATTTTTACGAAGGGGGGTCATCATCATTGCTGACGCATCAGGTGAAAAAGTGTGTCCAGAGCGGCATCAAAGTGCTGGGACTGGCGGCGCTCGATAGCAGCGCAACACCTTGCTATGACCACGATACGGCCCAGGCGCTGGTTAATGTCGGCGCACAAATAGCCGCAATGACACCGGGCGAGCTGGCTTCCTGGCTTGCGGAGAATCTTCAGTCATGAATTCACTACGTCCGGAATTATTAGAACTGACGCCGCAGGCTCTGACGGCGTTAAGCAATGCCGGTTTTGTTAAGCGCAGCCTTAAGGAACTGGAAAATGGCAACGTCCCGGAAATCAGTCATGAGAACGGCGCTTTAATCGCCACCTTCAGTGACGGTGTCCGTACCCAGCTGGCGAACGGCCAGGCACTGAAAGAGGCTCAGTGCACCTGCGGGGCCAGCGGCATGTGCCGTCATCGCGTGATGCTGGTGTTAAGTTATCAACGACTTTGTGCCACCGCCCAGCCTACGGAAAAAAAAGAAGAAGAGTGGGATCCAGCAATCTGGCTGAAAGAACTGGCTAACCTGCCCGATGCCACCCGCAAACGCGCGCAGGCGCTGGTCGCTAAAGGCATCACCATTGAGTTGTTCTGTGCGCCTGGCGAAATTCCCTCTGCCCGATTACCGATGAGCGATGTGCGTTTTTATTCCCGCAGCAGCATTCGCTTCGCACGCTGTGATTGCATTGAAGGCACACTTTGCGAACATGTCGTACTGGCTGTGCAGGCCTTCGTCGAGGCCAAAACTCAGCAAGCGGAATTTACTCATTTAATCTGGCAGATGCGCAGTGAACACGTCACATCATCTGATGATCCGTTTGCCAGCGAAGAAGGCAAAACGTGTCGTCAATATGTTCAGCAATTAAGCCAGGCATTATGGCTGGGCGGGATAAGTCAACCGCCAATCCATTACGAGGCCGCTTTCAGTCGCGCGCAGCAAGCGGCGGAACGCTGCAACTGGCGATGGGTGAGTGAATCGCTACGGCAATTGCGCGCCAGTGTTGATGCCTTCCACGCCCGTGCCAGCCACTACCATGCCGGAGAATGCTTACGTCAGCTTGCGGCATTAAACAGTCGATTAAATTGCGTACAAGAGATGGCGCGACGCGACAGTATCGGTGAAGTTCCTCCCATGCCGTGGCGCACGGTCGTTGGCGCTGGCATTGCCGGAGAAGCAAAACTTGATCATCTGCGGCTGGTGTCTTTAGGTATGCGTTGCTGGCAGGATATTGAGCAGTATGGTTTACGCATCTGGTTTACCGATCCCGACACAGGAAGTATTTTGCATCTTTCGCGTAGTTGGCAGAGAAGCGAACAGGAAAACTCACCGGCAGCGACGCGTCGGCTGTTTAGTTTTCAGGCTGGCGCACTGGCAGGTGGGCAAATTGTTTCACAAGCTGCAAAACGCAGTGCCGATGGCGAGCTGCTGTTAGCGACCCGTAACCGCTTGAGTAGTGTTGTTCCACTGTCGCCAGACGCCTGGCAAATGTTGAGCGCGCCGTTGCGCCAGCCGGGCATTGTGGCTTTGCGGGAATATTTACGCCAGCGTCCCCCCGCCTGCATACGACCAATCAACCAGGTCGATAACTTATTTATTCTGCCGATAGCGGAGTGTATTTCGCTCGGTTGGGATAGCAGCCGCCAGACGCTGGATGCGCAGGTAATCAGCGGCGAAGGGGAAGATAATGTGCTGACGTTATCCCTTCCGGCATCTGCCTGTTCTCCTTTTGCCGTTGAACGCATGGCGGCGCTTTTGCAACAAACAGACGACCCCGTGAGTCTGGTTTCTGGCTTTGTCAGTTTTGTAGAGGGGCAATTGACACTGGAACCACGGGTGATGATGACAAAAACCCGCGCCTGGGCGCTGGACGCAGAAACTGCGCCTGTGGCACCGCTACCTTCTGCCAGCGTTCTGCCTGTGCCGCCTACCGCTCATCAGTTGCTGATGCGCTGCCAGGCGTTACTTATTCAACTGCTCCATAACGGCTGGCGCTATCAGGAACAGAGTGCTATTGGTGAGGCAGAGTTGCTGGCGAATGACCTCACCGCGGTGGGTTTTTATCGGCTGGCACATGTGTTGGGACAATTTCGTAATACAGAAAGCGAGGCACGGGTAGAAGCAATGAATAACGGTGTTTTGCTTTGCGAACAATTATTCCCCATGCTTCAGCAACAAGGATGAAATAGTGCTTTTTATTAAGAGTTCTACTCCTGTTCCGGACTGCTCACGCCACAGTATTAGGCATATCCTATATAGCCCCTGGTGAGAGTCACCAGTTCCTTGATTAAATAAAATGGAGTTTTACATGAAGGCTTTCAATAAGCTGTTTTCCCTTGTTGTTGCATCTGTTCTGGTTTTCTCTCTTGCTGGCTGCGGTGACAAAGAAGAATCAAAGAAATTCAGCGCCAATCTGAACGGCACTGAAATTGCCATTACCTATGTCTACAAAGGTGACAAGGTGCTTAAGCAATCTTCTGAAACCAAAATTCAATTTGCCTCCATTGGTGCAACCACCAAAGAAGATGCCGCCAGGACACTTGAGCCGTTAAGCGCCAAATACAAAAACATCGCGGGTGTTGAAGAAAAATTAACCTATACCGATACCTACGCGCAGGAAAACGTGACTATTGATATGGAAAAAGTGGATTTTAAAGCCCTGCAGGGTATTTCAGGAATCAATGTTTCTGCTGAAGATGCCAAAAAAGGTATCACTATGGCGCAAATGGAACTGGTGATGAAAGCCGCTGGTTTTAAAGAAGTGAAATAATCTGTCGGCGGCCATGTTTCGCATGGCCGCCATACCCGTCTTAGCTTTTCTTCACATGCTGGCGCGCTGCCAGTCCACGCAGAAAATAACGTAAAAATTGATCGCCGCATTCGCGGAAGTTTTTATGATCCGGTGCACGCATCATCGCCGTAATTTCCGGCATCGAAACGCGGAACTGCTGTTCGGTGAGGATTGCCAGAATGTCATCGGTTTTAAGCGAAAACGCGATGCGTAATTTTTTCAGCACGATGTTGTTATTAATGCGACGTTCCGGCTCCAGTGCCGGAGCAGACTCATCCTTGCCGCGTTTTTCATAAATCAGGCCATTGAGGAATGAAGACAAAACAATGTCCGGACAACGCTGAAAACCCTCTTCGTCTTCTTTACGTAGCCAGACGGCGATCTGTTCCGCGGTGGCTTCGACATTACCCAGCGCCAGAATACGCACCAGGTCATTATTATTGGCTTTCAAAATGTAGCGCACGCTGCGCAGAATATCGTTACTTAGCATGAGGCCTTCAGGTGTTGATGAGGCAAAAAGCCATTTTAGCAGTCTTTTACAGGCCAATCGCCTCTTTTAAGCTTTTCAGATAACGGCGGCTGACCGGCACGGTTAAGCCATTACGCAAAATCAACTCGGCCTGGCCGTTATCTTCCAGACGGATCTCCTGTAAATGCGCGAGGTTAACCAGATACTGACGATGGCAGCGCAGTAATGGTGTACGACTTTCCAGGGTACGTAATGTCAGTTCGGTAAAGCCCTCTTTCCCTTCGTGACTGGTAACGTAGACACCGCTCATCCGACTGCTGACAAATGCCACATCTTTCATTTGCAGCAAATAAATCCGACTATGCCCCGTACAAGGGATAAATTTCAGCGCCTGTTGATTTTCCGGTAACAGCGAAACATCCTGCTTGCTGCGCTCCTGACGCAATCGCGCCAGCGTTTTCTCCAGTCGCGCTTCATCAATTGGCTTCAGCAGATAATCAAAGGCATGTTCTTCAAAGGCTTTAATGGCGTATTCGTCAAACGCGGTGAGAAAAACAATATACGGGCGATGTTCCGGGTCGAGCATCCCCACCATTTCCAGACCACTGATGCGCGGCATCTGGATATCGAGAAACAGCACATCCGGGCGCAGTTTATGCACCGCGCCGATCCCTTCCACGGCGTTTGAACACTCTCCAACGATTTCAATATCGCTCTGCTCCTGCAAAAATACGCGCAGGTTCTCCCGTGCTAACGGTTCATCATCGACAATTAAGACTTTAATCATGCCTCGTCCCTCCATGGTAGTCGTAACGTTATTCGGGTGTAACTATCAGGCTCACAGGCGACGCTTATCCCATAGTCATCGCCAAACCGTTCACGTAAACGCTTATCCACCAGATTCATCCCCAGCCCACTGGCATTGGTTACCGGTTGATACAAACCTGCATTGTCTTCGATCTCCAGCATCAAATGTTGCCCCTCACGTCGGGCGCTGATTGCCACTCGCCCTGTATCCAGCAGTTGTGATGTCCCATGTTTAATGGCGTTTTCCACTATCGGTTGCAGGGTAAACGCGGGCAATTGCTGCTGGGATAATTCTTGCGGAATAGCAATGTTGACCTGCAACCGCGACTGGAAGCGCGCCTTTTCAATTTGCAGATAAGCGTTCACATGTTCAATTTCGTCGGCGAGAGTAACAAACTCCGAAGGCCGCTTTAAGTTTTTGCGGAAAAAAGTGGAAAGATACTGCACCAGCTGGCTGGCCTGTTCGCTGTCGCGGCGGATCACCGCTTTAATGGTGTTAAGCGCATTAAACAAAAAATGGGGATTCACCTGGGCGTGAAGCAGTTTGATCTCTGACTGGGTGAGCATCGCTTTTTGCCGCTCATATTGCCCGGCGAGGATCTGCGCCGAAAGCAGTTGCGCAATCCCCTCGCCCAGCGTGCGGTTGATTGAACTGAATAAACGGTTTTTGGCTTCATACAATTTGATGGTACCCATCACTCGCTGATTTTCACCACGCAACGGAATGACCAGCGTCGACCCCAGTTTGCATTGCGGATGCAAAGAGCAACGGTAAGGCACTTCGTTGCCATCAGCGTAGACCACTTCACCGGTTTCAATCGCTTTTAAGGTATAAGTTGAAGAAATCGGTTTGCCGGGTAAATGGTGGTCGTCACCAATTCCGGTAAAGGCCAGCAATTTCTCTCGATCGGTAATCGCGACTGCACCAATATCCAGCTCCTGATACAGCACCTGTGCCACTTTCATGCTGTTCTCTTCGTTAAACCCCTGGCGCAAAATGCCTTCCGTCGAGGCCGCCACTTTCAGCGCAGTGGCAGAAAAAGCCGAAGTGTATTTTTCAAACATCGCGCGTTTATCGAGCAATATACGCATAAACAGTGCCGCGCCGACGGTATTGGTGACCATCATTGGCGCAGCAATATTACTCACCAGACGCACCGCATCTTCATAAGGTCGGGCGATCGCCAGGATGATCAACATTTGCACCATTTCAGCGACGAACGTGACGGCACCGGCGGTAATAGGGTTAAAGACTTTATCAGTGCGCCCGCGACGGATCAGGATGCTGTGTACCAGGCCGCCGAGCAATCCTTCAACGATGGTCGAGATCATGCAACTTAGCGCGGTCATGCCCCCCATCGAATATCGATGTAACCCGCCGGTCAGACCAACCAGCCCACCGACGACCGGACCGCCGAGTAAGCCGCCCATTACCGCGCCTATCGCACGGGTATTGGCAATAGAATCGTCAATGTGCAACCCAAACCAGGTGCCCATGATGCAGAAGATGGAAAAGACGATGTAGCAGAGAAATTTATGCGGCAGACGAACCGTGACCTGCATTAACGGTATGAATAATGGCGTTTTACTCATTAACCACGCAATGACTAAAAAAACGCACATCTGCTGAAGCAGCAGCAACACCAGATTAAAATCGTACATACCCGCAAACCACACTTCCCTTTAAAATGCGTAACATACATTGCTTGCGTTTAACTTTCTTTGAACTCTTGCAGAAAAATGAGAATTCGTGAGTACGATCACTCAAAATCGCCTGGCAAAAATAAAATCACCCTATAGATGCACAAAAAACGGGCAAAACTACCTGGTTCGCAAAACTGCGTCTAAAGTTAAACCGGGACCTCGCGAGCAAGGGTGAGACGATGGCGCTTTACACAATTGGTGAAGTGGCGTTGCTTTGTGATATTAACCCTGTCACGTTACGCGCGTGACGCAACATTTTTAAAAATCGACGAAGATCGTCCAGGAGCGCCGTTTTTCAAGGGTTGGATAGATGATTCGTTTACCATGCCGACGAACTTCGACGAATTTCGCCGATAAAAAGTGTCCCATACATGCCCCATTGATGCCCCATAAACAATATCAGGAATTGACACTGGTTATCCATACATACAAAAATAACACCTGTACATAACCACAGTTACAGGAGGGTGTTATGCGTGTTGAGATCTGTATCGCTAAAGAAAAAATCAGCAAAATGCCAAAAGGTTCTGTTTCTGCCCTGCAGCAAGAAATGCTTCGACGTGTCAGTAAACGTTATGACGATGTGGACGTGATTGTCAGAGCCGCCAACAATGACAGTCTCACCATTTTAAGAGCTGTAGATAAAGAATCCGCGCACGAATTTGTTCAGGAAACACTGCAGGAAGCCTGGGAAACCGCTGACGACTGGTTTATTCGGTAAATCTTCTTTACGGGGAGTTAACTTACTCCCCATTTTTTATTGCATGATAATTGCAGCAACGGCACAGAGTGTCACCACACCACCCAGCCACACAAACAGCATGAAGCACATTGCTCCCGCTGTATAACGTTTTCTCCCGTACATACGGCATTTGTCTTTATTCATCATCTGCCCCTGAATCACATGAAGACGCTGCAGGTCCGGTAACACTGAATCACTCCGCACACGCAAGATGTTTCACGCTCACACCATACAGCCCGTTTTTCGCCATTCCCGTATACAGAAAGGTATTCACCG
>ERZ506827.471-NODE-471-length-10545-cov-8.87092_pt1 | contig 10545 bp, 13 predicted proteins | sample MGYA00513978_ERZ506827 | MGnify/ENA metagenome assembly ERZ506827 | reverse complement strand
GCTACTCAATGACACAAATTGCCGAGCAGCTTAAACGCAATATCAAAACGATCCGCGCGCATAAATTTAATGTGATGTCGAAACTGGGCGTCAGTTCTGATGCAGGATTGTTGGAGGCCGCAGATATTCTGTTATGTATGCGGCATTGCGAAGCAAGTAATGTGTTGCATCCCTATTAATCCGCATGATGCCGGGTTTACTTCCCCGGCAGTGCTTTCATTTCAGCGTACAATCGCCACATTGCTGCACATCCGGTAAGCGATAACGCTGGCAGCAAGTGCGGCGCACCAGCAGGCCGTCGCGCAGTACCACGGTACGCCAGAGTGGATTATCTTCACCGTTCGTGAGCGTTTTCTCAAAAAAGATGGCATGGCGCAGCGATTCAACCGTCGCCTCGCCGAGCAGTTGCTTCATCTCAGTGAGATACCAGTTGATCAAATAACCGGTATTACTCCAGATAAGTTTGCCGTTGATCTCTCCGGTCGCTTCTAGTGCCTGCACAACCGGAACCAGCGCCTGGCTGATTAACGTTTCCATTCGCTGCTGCGGCGAATGTGGTGTTGCGTTTTTATCGTCACACACATCGACCCAGAAACAGGCGGCACGGCCGGTTTCGTGAAACTCAGCATGGAAATGTTCCGGCGACACATCTAATGCTTTTTCCTGCGTCAGTAGCGCCAGCATTAATGGTGGCACCATCAGGCCGATATACCATTGTGCCCATAGTGAGATCAGCGGTTTGTTCTCGCGGATCATCGTTGGTTGGTTGCGATAGATATGATCGGAATAGACCGCGAGTAGAGAACTTAGCGCATTCGGTGATGACCATTGCGCCAGCGTCATGGCGTTAAGCGGAGCGGGTTCATCCAGGCGGATAAACTCGAGCAAATGTTCACGATGTTTGGCGATCGTCGCACGTACGGCTTGTGCAAGCCCAGCATCCTGTGGCTGGAGATGCGTTCGCCAGATAACATCTTCATAGAGCGGTGCGGAACGATAGGCCATAATCGGGATAGTAATCTAAATGATAATGATTGCTAATCCTAGCGATAGGTTTATCCGATAGCAAGGGATTTCTCTGGCTTGCAAATGATAAAAATTATCATATGATATTGGTTATCATTATCAATGAAAGAGATGAAACCATGTTGCAACGTACGCTGGGCAGTGGCTGGGGAGTGTTGCTGCCGGGATTGCTGATTACAGGGCTGATGTATGCGGATTTATCGCCGGATCAATGGCGGATTGTCATTCTGATGGGATTGGTATTGACGCCGGTGATGCTGTATCACAAACAGTTACGGCATTACGTTTTGCTACCATCGTGCCTGGCGCTTATTGCTGGCATCATGCTGATGATAATGAATTTGAATCAGGGGTGATAAAACAGTGAAGAGACAAGAAAAGAAGTAAAGATAATTGGTGCGAGGGGGGGGACTTGAACCCCCACGTCCGTAAGGACACTAACACCTGAAGCTAGCGCGTCTACCAATTCCGCCACCTTCGCACAGTCATCTTACTTTTTTTGATATCGCCTCGTTTGGTGCGAGGGGGGGGACTTGAACCCCCACGTCCGTAAGAACACTAACACCTGAAGCTAGCGCGTCTACCAATTCCGCCACCTTCGCCCAGTGCGAGCAATATCAACGTGGTTTTTGGTGCGAGGGGGGGGACTTGAACCCCCACGTCCGTAAGGACACTAACACCTGAAGCTAGCGCGTCTACCAATTCCGCCACCTTCGCATACCATCAATTCTTAAAAAGAATTGCTACCACGGAGGCGCATTCTAGTGGTTTTCAGCTTTTCGTCAATAGTTAATTATCGACAGAGGTGTAATTGCTGGAAAAATGTCCATCAGCGGATTGTGGATAATTCGTTTGTCGGTCAGATAAGGCGTGTACGCCGCATCCAACACGGTATGCGGCGACAGATATCAGATACTTAACCTTTCTTCGCCTGGCGGGTCATAATGGCGCGATACACCTTGAAGCGCCCGGTTTGCGCAATCACTTCGTGGAAACCAAATGTCTCATCCAGCACGTCCGGGTAAGGCAGGAAGGCGTTCGCTACAATTCGCAGCTCGCCGCCGCTATTAAGATGACGCACCGCGCCGCGAATCAGCGTTTGCGCCGCATCCAGGCTGGTTTGCATCCCATCGTGGAACGGCGGGTTGGAGATGATCATATCAAAACGACCTTTCACCTCGGAAAAGACGTTGCTGGCAAAGACTTCACCTTCAACACTGTTGGCAGCAAGTGTTGCGCGACTGGCTTCTACCGCTGGTGCAGAAACATCACACAGAGTGAGGCGGATCTTCGGTGAATGGCGCGCAAAAGCAACGGAAAGAACGCCTGCGCCGCAGCCGACATCCAGCACTTTACCTTTCGTGTGCGGGGTTAGCGTCGAGAGCAACAACTGACTGCCGACATCCAGACCGTCGCGGCTAAACACGCCCGGCAGCGTTTTGACCGTCAAGCCATCGACGCTGTATTCGCCCCAGAATTTATTGGCATCAAATACCGGCTGCTTTTCCAGACGACCAAAATAGAGGCCGCAGCGACGGGCGCTGTCTACCTTATTCAACGGCGCATAATCGGCCAGCATCTGCTCGGCGCTGCGCACGCCGCTGCGGTTCTCGCCAACGACAAAAATATCCGTGCCCACCGGAAGCAGAGAAAGTAAATTCATCAACTGGAACTGGGCTTCCGGTTTATTCTTCGGCCAGTAGTAAATCAAAGTATCGCAATCAGCGACATCATCCGCCGTGGCGACCAGGCTAAAACGGGCGTTATCCCCCATCTGGCGGTTTAACACCTGCCAGTGGTGGAATTGCTGGGTATGAGCACGGCTGGCCGCGGTATCTAAACGCGCGGGCAGGTCATCCTGTAAGTCTCCGGCAAACAGAATACGGCTTTGTTCGAAATCATCACTGTGACGCAGCAAGACTTCACTTGCCGGGGTAAATGCAGACATGGAATGCTCCTCAATTGATACTGGCGGCGATTATAGCCATATGTTGGCGCGGTATCGACGAATTTGCTATATTTGCGCCCCTGACAACAGGAGCGATTCGCTATGACATCCCGACGAGACTGGCAGTTACAGCAACTGGGCATTACCCAGTGGTCGCTGCGTCGCCCTGGCGCGTTGCAGGGGGAGATTGCCATTGCGATCCCGCCACACGTCCGTCTGGTGATGGTGGCAAACGATCTTCCCGCCCTGACCGATCCTCTGGTGAGCGATGTTCTGCGTGCGTTAACCGTCAGCCCCGATCAAGTGCTGCAACTGACGCCAGAAAAAATCGCGATGCTGCCGCAAGGCAGCCGCTGCAACAGCTGGCGGTTGGGTACTGACGAACCGCTATCACTGGAAGGCGCTCAGGTGGCATCACCGGCGCTCACCGAATTACGGGCAAACCCAACGGCACGCGCCGCGTTATGGCAACAAATTTGCACATATGAACACGATTTCTTCCCTCGAAACGACTGATTTACCAGCGGCTTTCCACATTGAACAACGCGCCCACACCTTTCCGTGGAGTGAAAAAACCTTTGCCAGCAACCAGGGCGAGCGCTATCTCAACTTTCAGTTAACGCAAAACGGCAAAATGGCGGCGTTTGCGATTACGCAAGTGGTGCTGGATGAAGCTACATTGTTCAATATTGCGGTCGATCCTGACTATCAGCGTCAGGGACTGGGAAGGGCGCTGCTGGAACATCTGATCGACGAACTGGAAAAACGCGGCGTGGCGACGCTATGGCTGGAAGTCCGTGCCTCAAATGCTGCCGCCATTGCCCTGTACGAAAGTTTAGGCTTTAACGAGGCGACGATTCGCCGCAATTACTACCCCACCACGGACGGTCGCGAAGACGCCATCATCATGGCGTTGCCAATCAGTATGTAAGACAAGGTGGAATAATGAAGTGGGACTGGATTTTCTTTGATGCCGATGAAACGCTGTTTACCTTTGACTCATTCACCGGCCTGCAGCGGATGTTTCTTGATTACAGCGTCACCTTTACCGCTGAAGATTTTCAGGACTATCAGGCCGTTAACAAGCCACTGTGGGTGGATTATCAAAACGGCGTGATCACTTCATTACAGCTTCAGCACGGGCGGTTTGAGAGCTGGGCCGAACGGCTGAACGTCGAACCGGGTAAACTCAACGAGGCCTTTATTAATGCGATGGCGGAAATCTGTACGCCGTTGCCGGGGGCGGTTTCCCTGCTTAACGCCATTCGTGGCAACGCTAAAATCGGCATCATCACCAACGGCTTTAGCGCCTTGCAGCAAGTGCGTCTGGAACGCACGGGCCTGCGTGATTACTTCGATTTGCTGGTGATTTCCGAAGAAGTTGGCGTTGCCAAACCGAATAAGAAAATTTTCGATTATGCGCTGGAACAAGCGGGCAATCCTGACCGTTCACGCGTGCTGATGGTTGGTGACACTGCGAGTCCGATATTCTCGGTGGCATCAACGCCGGGCTTGCGACCTGCTGGCTGAATGCGCACCATCGCGAGCAACCAGAAGGCATCGCGCCCACCTGGACCGTTTCTTCGTTGCACGAACTGGAGCAGCTCCTGTGTAAACACTGATTGCCTCCCCCCCGTTGATGGGTAAAATAGCCGCAATTTTTCGTTTTCAACAAGCGCGGCGCGATGCCGCTTACTCAAGAAGAAAGAATTATGACGTTGTCTCCTTATTTGCAAGAGGTGGCGAAGCGCCGCACTTTTGCCATTATTTCTCACCCCAATAATTAAGCCAAAATTAAAGCTCTTTTACTCTTTCAAAATCCTTTCAATTAATTGAGTTATAATCATATAATTCATTTAATAACATGATGTTATGTTGTTTCTTTGATTGAAAATTCTTTCATGTAACTTTAAATCGATCAGGTTGCTTTCATCAAAAATCTGTACATGCGCTTGTACATAATGTACAAAACAGCAGAGGTGTTTTGTTATTTGTACAAGGTGAGTAATGGCGTTGTCTGATGCGTGGTTGCGTTCAGTCGTTGGAAAGGAACGTGATAAGGTTTTGGTTAAATCCGATCGTGATGGTTTGTCTGTCAGAGTATCACCGAAAGGTCGCGTAGTGTTCCAATATCGTTATCAATGGGCAGGGAAAGGCGAGCGCCTTGATATCGGAACTTACCCGGCAACTGGATTAAAAGAGGCCAGAGAAGAAGTTATCCGTCTTCGTGGTGAACTCGAGTCAAACCGCAATCCACGATTGGTCAAGCAGGTAGAAAAACGCAAAGCTACTGAAGCCATGACGGTGGAGTCTGTGATCCGTGCCTGGTATGCAGCATATTGTGTAAAAAATAAAAAAGGTTCTGAGCAGATACTCCGCTCATTTGAACTGCACCTGTTCTCTAAAATCGGGAGTATCCCTCACGATGTAGCTACATTGCATGATTGGTTAGAGGTCCTGGAGCCTCTTAGCACTAAGACTCCAGCAATAGCAGACCGATTGCTAATTAACGCAAAGCAGGCCCATGTCTGGGCGTATAAGAGAAAGCTCATTGAAACTCGCCCGCTGTCGGATATCACGGGTAAAGATATGGATATCCGTAAAGGTCAGAAGAAACGGTTTCTGACACATGATGAAATTAAAATCCTTTATGCTGCGATCGATGGTTCTCGAATGGTTCCTAAATACCGGGCCTTCATTAAACTATTGCTGCATTTTGGTTGCCGTAGTTCAGAGCTAATTACTGCCCGGGTGGACGATTTTGATTTCATTAATAAAGTATGGACTGTACCACCAGAACGACATAAGACTGGGGAGATAACAGGCGAACCGCTAAAGCGACCCATTATTGAACCGGTTGAAGAGCTTATAAAGTACGCTATCTCTATGAACAATGGTTCCGATATGCTTTTTACTAAGGAAGGAAGCAGGGAACCCGTTGGTCGGACATCATTGCAGTCGCTGCCTTACAATTTAATGCAGTACGCATGGCGGCGTTTGGGGTATCAATTCCCTCATTGGTCTCTTCATGATTTGAGACGAACAGCACGAACAAACTTTTCTGATCTTACTGAGCCTCATATTGCAGAAATAATGCTAGGTCATAAACTGCCAGGGGTATGGCAAGTTTATGATAAGAGCGATTATCTAGAAGAACAGCGTAAAGCCTACCAGGCATGGTGGGAGAGAGTTGAATCGATTGTTACTTGTACTAACTCATGCTCCAATTGATACAGTATGCCCAGCCAGTATGTAATCAAATTTGGCAGCCTGCTTTGAGCGTAAAGCGAGAGCTGCCATTATTCTTATATTTGAACGCTATACGATTAACTTTTTGACTGATAGATCAACTGGGTTCAGGATACCACCTGCAATATAAGCAGGTGATGGATAAATATATCATTATTGGTCAGGATATTTTGATAGTTCAACTTCAAAAGTTGAATTTTTGTTTTTTAGAACATGATCAACACCTTTATAAAGTTGCCGTAATTTATTTACTGCATTTATATCAATGGAAGCAGGGGAGAATGCTCGGATAAGATTGTTGAAGATTTCCTTGGAGTAAGCAGATTTCTTCTTTTTATCAAGAGAGTCCATTCTTTTAATAATGATTTCTAAAAGATATGTCTTTTGATTGTTATGCATTTTTTCTGAAGTAATAATCAGATACATCATTTCCCCCAAGGTTTTAGAGGCAAAGAACTCTGGAGATTGCTCTTTATCTTCTGTTGTCCAGTTATCATAATTGAGGTGTTCTGTTGCTCCTGCCCATATATTACAACGGCTGATTAGCTCATATATTAAATAATCAAATCGCATGGGGAACTCTCTATTTACATCTATGCTGCTAGATTTTTCATAGCTCTCAAGTATTTCCTTTAGGAAACAACGATAATACATGAGCCACATATTGTTTTTTGATCGTTTGAATATTGCTGTAGATACCATAACATCGAAAAACGTCAATCCAACGAAGATTGGGCATTCCCAACGCTCATCACTACTTGAATAGTAATTATCTGGATGATTGTAAAAGCAAGAACTCCCTTTTTGTTTTTTTATGTAGCTAATGACATAATCACCCACAGGTTTCCATATTTCTAAATCTATCGCCATGCGAATATCATTTAAATAAAAATTAAGCAAGGCATTACTTTCGTCGAGTGCATACTCCCCTGTATATGAACGATTTTGGTTGTCTCGTAACTCCCTATACATAATGCTGTTTGGGTTAGATATTAAATACGTAAAGAAATTTGTATTATACTCACAATTATATCTAAGCTGTAAGCAGGTGGCCTTCATAGCTACGTGAGGGTAAGTATCAATTAGATAATGTGAAAAAACCTTTGATTTCAGAAGATTGGATATATTTAATTGAATATCATTTTGTCTTTTGTCTTCATAAGGGAAAAACTTTGACAGAAATCTCCTGACTTTTTTGAATCGTAATTTTTTTACCTTCTCTTCATCCATTTCAATGGGAGATAATGAAGGGGCTAAGTAATTATGTACGCGAACATACCATTTTTTATTGCTGATTATATTGAATAGCTGCTCGTGATATTTATCAAAAAGATATCCTAGTTGTTCTATTTTTTTTGCGCGCAGATATGTTTCTGAAACACTGATCCAACAGGTAAGGTTTGCTTTTGGTAGTATTTTGCCCTGTACTTTAATTCCAAAAAATATAATTATGATACAAAGACAAGTAAAAGCCAATGTATCTTCGTTAAAACCGAGTATCCAAGGGATCGGTTTTATCGGGAAAACACTTAGCAAAACCTTAGAATATATAACTGTTAATATTGTTGATATAAAAAAGATAATGAATACTAAATTAAATTTAGATATGCGTAACCTTAAATCAACACGTCTCTCATCCGTTAAGAGAGTATACCAAGCAATAAGTATGGCGAAGACTGCTAGTAAACCATTGGCACCCATTATCACCTCTGAATAAGCTACATTTAGACATTCATAAAAAACTTTAATACTATGTACTTATTGTAACAAATTCTGGGTGTTTTCATCAGAATTATCTGCATCATCCTGCACCATTAATTTTGGTGCTTCGCTGGTGGTATTTGCAACATCTACTTCAGGCACAGAGTAGACAGTCTGATTAGGTTTAGCTCTGTGCCATAGATGTGTTAACTCACATCTGAACGAATACGTATTACTCAATAACTCCCGCAAACCTGTATATCTTGCGTGATGCCCATTTATTTGGGCAGGATTTAATATCAGGATCTGGGAAGTCAGGCCTGTATTTCTGGCCAGTTCTCCTGTTTACGCTGTTCCAGCGAAGAACTGTCGATACTGAAACGCCACAGAAATCAGCGACTTGTTTAGTTGTCATTAAGTTGTTCATTACTTCACCTCCTGCGGCGGCTCCGGTAGCGGCATCCAGTGGGTTACTTTCGATGCCGGTTCTTCCCCATTGTCAGTAACTGCCCACCATTTGTTTCTCGAACAATCGTAATACCCTTCGAAGGTATCGCACTCAGTCCAGCCGTAAGACTTACCCCAACACCAAACATACTGTTTATCGTTCGGCATTCGCTCACTACAGCTTATCCAGCCATCCGTAGTTACCGGAGAATTGCCAGCCTTGCGCATGGCAATCTCCATGATTTCAACCATATCCCCTGGTGGAATTTTACAATGCTGACCAGTATGCCTCTGCTGTCTGGCATATTCGAGGATGTGCTCCAGCTTGGTACGATTAATCATGATTTATCTCCCTTAAGCATGGCAGCGCGGCAGGCATCCTCTACGCCCTTAACTGCATCTGCGCAGTAGTTATAGCGATTGCATTCCACTAACTTCTGCTTGAGATTTTCAATTGATTGCGCGATATCAGCCTGTATTACCGGAGCTGGCGGAACGGCTGTCTGCACTCGAACGTCATCAGGTACTACCGGCTCTACTGCCAACTGACTGGCATATTTGTTAATGGTAACGATAAGCTCTTGCTCGGCCTCATCCAGACAATCACCGATACCTCGCCTGTCACCATCAAAATCATCGAAATCGGCGCGAATCCTGGCAACCTCCCGGATTGCGGACAACACCTCACCAGGAATTACCGTAGAGTTGCCCGATAGTACATTCTGCTCCAGTGATGCCAGTGCAATCCGTGCCAGCTCACGAATCTCACCGCCGTCTATATCGTCAATGTCATCACGGCCAGAAATGTTAGCCAGCCATTGCAGTCGCTCTTTGGTAATAGTGATCATGCCGCGTTTCCTTCTTTCTTATTAACAATTACACCGTCATATATTTCATTAAGGTGCCCTCTCAACTCCATGCGCCTTAATGCAGATAACATGTAATCGCATTCAACCTGCTTATTCCCAATAAAAGGTTTATCTTCAGGGTTACCCCAACAGCAATTCCCCTTGGGCCACCCATGTACTTTCCGTACTCTTCCGTTAACAACGTGAAGTAATCCCCAGCCGGGAGGTAAATCCTCAACTGAAATAATTCCCGGCTCACTAATAAAGAATCGCCAGTCGCCCATGCCAAGTGAGGGATTTTTACGGAAACGCTTTTTTCTATCTGCCAACAAGTCAGCACGAGAACACTTCGCCTCTATCAGGCATGATGCTGAATTTCTGAATCCCATAGCATCTGGCTGTTCTCCGGTACTGGTTACAGCTATAAAGCGGTCATGAAAACAAACCTTGAACCCGTTGCGCTTAAGGAACTTGTACGCAATCTGACAGAGTTCGCGGTGTGTTAACGCCATATCACTCTCCTTTAGTGCGCAAGTGGTTTTTCCAGCGGTTTTGCGCCGCGCTGGGCTTTTTGCAAAAACCACAATCCATCATCCCGTAATATTTCATCAACCCCATCCGTCGGTTGCTGAGTCTCACCCACTGCCAGACGCCAGGAGCGTTTCTACGAACTAACAGAATCTTTGCTTTACGGTTTTTCATCGCTTTGCTCTCCTGCGTCTCTTTGCTGCTCGTCGTGCCGCTGCAATACCGGTATGGCGGCGCTTTGGTGCCGGGATGATGTTGTCAGCCATCAGGACATGTGGCTTTGCAATTAGCGCAGAAGCCCAAAAACGAGTCGGGTACGGTAACAAGCCGATACATGCCACACGCATTACTCACCTCCTTTGATGCGAATGCCTGTTGCAATGCTGTTTATGATGCTGTCAGTGCATGGGGTAGAAAGCTGGGCATCTCCAGCAATTCTCATGACCTCAACATCTGCATATCGAATACCGAGGTGTATCAGACCGGCTATACCTGACTTAAGCCGAGCATTTTCCATAAACAGATCCTTTGCCCGCTGTTTTTCTGCCTCAAGCTCAACACGCAGCTTCCCTACCGTTAGTGCAATATCCTCGTTCTCCTGGTCACGGCGTTTGATGTATTGCTGGTTTCTTTCCCGTTCATCCAGTAATGCCAGCGCAACATTTGGATTAAAGGCAGCAATAAATTCAGCGTTTGCGTAAGCCTGAGCATCTGTTTCAACCAGGCAGTTAACATGACATTCCGCAATCACGCCACCGGGTTCTCCTTTCCATTTTTGACAAACAAAAACTCCTGTTA
>ERZ506827.403-NODE-403-length-11664-cov-4.87449_pt1 | contig 11664 bp, 10 predicted proteins | sample MGYA00513978_ERZ506827 | MGnify/ENA metagenome assembly ERZ506827 | reverse complement strand
AAAAAAACCTACTGAATTTCCATAATTCACTGTAGAAAAATCCTCTACATACTTTGAAGTATAGTTTTTATCATTTATCTTAGTTGAAAGATTACTTCCTGGAAATTCTATAAATATAAGTCTATTATATGAATCATAGTTTATCTGATAGGCTGACTTATTACTTCCAGTAAATATAAAAGAGAGTTTACTTCCCTTTTCACTGACAGAACTAATCGTTCCTCCAAAACAAATACTTCCAATAATTAGAAATAATATTAAAACTCTTTTCATTAACCTCTCCATCTCTTATAAATATTTAGGCTACTATTAACTTAAAGATAACCAACATATTAAGAAAAAAGAGGGTAGGAAATTGTTTCCTTAAACCCTCCTAAAACTTTTTTATATTATTGTAATACTGTTGATATAGCAGATTTTCTAAAAGTAATTTTTACTCCTTTATCTACTCTTACTTCTACATAATCTCCTAATACTGCCACTACTGTTCCTTTTATTCCACCAACAGTTATAACTTCAGACCCCTCTTTTATAGAGTCTAACATCTCTTGCTGTTTCTTTTGTTTTTTCTTATTTGGTAATATTAATAGGAAATAAAATACTGCTATCCATATAGCAAAAGTAAGTATCATCCCACCGTATTTTCCTAATAGTTGTTCCATTATTTATCCCCCTCTGACAAAAATTTTCTTCTCCTTAGTATACCACAAAACAATCTATTTTTCAAACTATTTAAAAAATGATTTAACTTTATCTAACCATGTTTTATGCTTTTTATAATTTTTTTCTTTTAAACTATCTTCAAAAGCTCTCAATAATTTTTGTTGTTCTTCATTTAAGTCTATTGGAGTTTCTACTACTACTTTTACTATTTCATCTCCTACTATAGAACCTCTTAGAGCAGGTAATCCTTCTCCTCTCATTCTAAAGCTCTTACCTGTTTGAGTTCCTGCTGGGATTTTTATAGTTTTTTTACCTTTTAAAGTAGGTACTTCTACTTCTCCACCTAGTGCTGCAGTAGTAAATTTAATTGGTATTTCACACATGATATCCATCTCATCTCTTTCAAAGATAGCATGCTCTTTTACTCTTATTATTACATATAAATCTCCATTTGGTCCACCAGTTTCACTAGCTTCTCCCATACCTTCTAATCTTAATTTTTGTCCTGTTTCTACCCCTGCTGGAATTTTTACTTTTTTCTCTACTGTTTCTCTAGCTATTCCTGTTCCACCACAAGATTTACATTTCTTCTCAGGTACTTTTCCTTTTCCATGGCACTCATCACATTCCATTTGACTTACCATATTTCCTAATATAGTTCTTTGAGTTACCTCTACATAACCTCTACCATTACACTTTGGACAAGTTTTCATAGAGCTTCCAGACTCTGCTCCTGTTCCATCACAGCTCTTACATTTTCCATTTCTTTTATATTTTAAAGTTTTTTCTACTCCAGTTGCTACCTCTTCAAGAGTTAATTCTACTTGATATCTTAAATCTCTTCCAGGCTCTACATAGCTTCTTCTCGAAGAACCACCAAATCCTCCTCCGAATCCACCAAATCCAGAACCTCCTCCACCAAAGAATGAACTGAATATATCTTCAAAGCCTCCAGCTCCTCCACCAAAGCCATTGAATCCTCCTCCGAATCCACCAGTGAATCCTCCTCCGAATCCACCAGCTCCTTGTTCAAAGGCTGCATGTCCAAATTGATCATACTGAGCTCTCTTTTGTGCATCTGATAAAATTTGATAAGCTTCATTTACCTCTTTAAATTTTTCTTCAGCTTCTTTTTTTTCTTTATCACTTGCATTACTAAATTTATCAGGGTGGTATTTCATGGCTGCTTTTCTATATGCTTTTTTTATCTCATCTTCTGAAGCCCCTTTAGATATTCCTAGAACTTCATAATAATCTCTTTTTTCTGCCATTTAATATTCTCTCCTTCTCTAAAAATCTCTACACATTCCCATTTATTATATCATAAATTTTAAAATTAAAGAATTTCTATTTCTATTTTTCTTATAAATTTCTCTTTTGCTTCAAGAGTTTCTATTCCATTTTTCTCTTCAATATTTCCACTGCAATTATCATAATCAGATATACCACACCAAGGTTCTAAACATACATATTCTGATCCTACCATATTCCAGAAAGCTATATATTTAAATCCTTCATAAGTGAAGTTAACATTGTATTTAGTCTTATCATTTTTTAAATTTACTTTATAAGAGTTTGGATTCTCTATTATTAGAGCATCATTTTTAAATCTATCCTTTGTTAATACAAGTTTCTTTCCTTCAAAAACTTTCTCTACTTTTTTAGAATTTATTAAAGCTCCATTTAAAACTTTTACTTCACCACTCTCTTCCTTTTCAAACTCTATATAATAATCTGAATAATCAATATTTTCTCCTACAGGAGTGGCAAATGCTGGGTGAGCTCCTAAAGAGAAATACATCTTTTTATCTCCTAAATTTTCAACTCTATACTCCATTCTTAATTTTTTTCCATTTAAGATATACTTTAAATAAAGTTTAAAATTAAAAGGATAAATTTTTAATGTTTCTTCATTACTTTCAAATAAAAATTCAATGCTTGTATCATCTTGAGAACTTACTTTAAATTCATAATCTCTAGCAAATCCATGTTTTGTAGTTATCTGATATTCTTTTCCAGCATAAAAATATCTATTATCCTTTATAGCTCCAACAAAAGGAAATAATATAGGAGAACATTTAGCCCAGAATTTTGAGTCCTTTTGCCACATATACTCTCTATTATTTTCTAAATCTCTAAGTCCTACTAATTCTGCTCCAAAACTTTCTAATCTGACTTCTAATAATCCATTATTTAATCTTAATTCCATTTTATCTCCTATCCTCCCTATAATTTAAGATAAGGGAAGAGGGGTATAACCCCATCTCCCCTTCTATCTTTTATGTTAGAACTCTATTTTTATATTTTTATTAATCTACTACTTCAGCTTCAGCTACATCGTCATCTGCTTTTTTATTTTCTTGAGCTCCTGCTTGTTGTCCAGCTTGTGCTTTTGCTTGAGCTTCTTTATAGATTTCTTCAGCAAATTTATGAGCTACTTGAGATAAGTGCTCCATAGCTTTATCTATAGCTTCTTTATCTTCTCCATCTTTTACTTTTTTAAGCTCTTCGATAGCTGCTTCGATATCTTTTTTCTCTTGCTCAGAAGCTTTATCTCCATACTCTTTTAATGATTTTTCAGTAGAAGAGATTAACATATCTGCTTTGTTTCTAGTTTCTACTAACTCTTTGAATTTTCTATCTTCAGCTTCATTAGCTTCAGCTTCTTTAGTCATTCTTTCGATATCTTCTTTAGATAGGTTAGTTGAACCAGAGATAGTTACTGTATTTTGTTTTCCAGTTCCTAAATCTTTAGCTGATACGTGTACAATTCCGTTTGCGTCAATATCAAATGTTACTTCGATTTGAGGGATTCCTCTAGGTGCTGCTGGAATTCCTTCTAGGTTAAATTCTCCTAATTTATGGTTATCAGAAGCTTTTGCTCTTTCTCCTTGTAATACATTGATTGTAACAGCTGGTTGGTTATCTACTGCTGTTGAGAATACTTGAGATTTTTTAACTGGGATAGTTGTATTTTTCTCTATCATCTTAGTGAATACTCCTCCAAGAGTTTCAATTCCTAATGATAATGGAGTTACGTCTAGTAATAATACATCTTTAACGTCTCCCATTAATACTCCACCTTGAATAGCTGCTCCAGCGGCAACAACTTCATCTGGGTTGATTCCTTTATTTGGTTTTTTACCAAAGAATGATTCTACCCACTCTTGAACTGCTGGTATTCTTGTAGATCCTCCTACTAATAATACTTCATCAATTTCAGATGGATTTAATTTAGCATCTGATAAAGCTGTTTTTGTAGGTCCTTGAGTTGCTTCAACTAGGTGTCTAGTTAAATCATTAAATTTAGCTCTTGTTAATTTCATCTCTAAGTGTTTAGGTCCTGTTGCATCCATAGTGATGAATGGTAAAGAGATTGAAGTTTCCATCATTGATGATAACTCTTTTTTAGCTTTTTCAGCTGCATCTTTTAATCTTTGGTAAGCCATTTTATCATTTGATAAATCTATTCCTGTTTCTTTTTTAAATTCAGAAGTTAACCAATTGATGATTTCAGCGTCGAAATCGTCTCCTCCTAAGTGGTTGTTTCCTGCAGTTGCTATAACTTCGATTACTCCATCAGCTATTTCAAGTACAGATACGTCAAAAGTTCCCCCTCCAAGGTCAAATACTAGAACTTTTTCCTCTTTTTTCTTTTCTAGTCCATAAGCTAGTGCTGCTGCAGTTGGTTCATTGATAATTCTTTTTACATCTAATCCAGCAATTGCTCCAGCGTCTTTAGTTGCTTGTCTTTGAGAGTCTGTAAAGTAAGCTGGTACAGTGATTACTGCTTCTTTAATCTCCTCTCCTAAATAAGCTTCAGCATCTTTTTTAAGTTTTTTAAGTGTCATAGCAGAAATTTCTTGTGGAGTATATTTTTTTCCAAAGATTTCTACTTTGTAGTCAGAACCCATATGAGTTTTGATTGAACTTACAGTTGAAGTTGGATTTGTAATAGCTTGTCTTTTTGCTATCTCTCCTACTATAATCTCTCCATTTTCTTTTACGTTTACTACTGATGGAGTAGTTCTTGCTCCTTCAGCGTTAGGGATAACTGTTACGTTACCTCCTTCCATTATTGCCACACAAGAGTTTGTTGTTCCTAAGTCAATACCAATTATTTTACTCATTTTTAAAACCTCCTAAAATACTCTTCAATTTATATAAAAATTTTTATTTACTATATTATTAATTATCCTCTTTTACAAACTTTAACCATTGATGGTCTGATTACTTTACCTTTCATTGTATATCCTTTTTGAAGCTCTAATACAATGTGGTCATCTTCAAATTCTGGATTATCCTCTACCATTACAGCATGGTGGAATACTGGGTCATATTTCCCCTCAGCCTTTATTTCCTCTACTCCTTCAGACTCCATAATTCCTTTTAATTGTCCTAGTATCATATCCACACCTTTTACCAGTCCATCAAAATCTTTTGTAGCAGAAGAAGCTGTTATTGCTCTTTCTAAGTTGTCTAATCCATCTAATAGTTTAGTTATTATCTTTTCAGAAGCAAATTTTCTAAGCTCTTCCATCTCTTTTTCTTTTCTTTTTGTAAAGTTTTGAAATTCAGCTTGTTTCCTTAGATATGATTGTTTCCAATCTTCTACTTCTGCTTGTAATTTTCCAATTTCTTCATCTTTTTTTGCTAATATATCTTCTTGCTTTGTCTCTTCTACTTTTGTATCTTCATCTTTACAAGAGCACTCACATTCTGGTCCACATCCACACTCTTTTTTCTCTTCTTCTTTTTTCCCAAACATCTCTTTTATCTTATCTTTCATCGATTTCTTCCTTTCTCTCAATCTGATTTTGATTTATTACTTTATTAACCTCTTGAGTTACATATTTTATAAGTCCCATTGTCTTAGAGTAAGCCATTCTCTTAGGTCCTATTACTCCAATTACTCCTTGTGAATCTCCTATACTATAAGTTGAATACACAAAACTATAATCCTCTAGACCTCTTATTCCTAACTCATCTCCAAATACTACCTCTACTCTACCATCAGTAGTATTTCTTGTATTTATTATATGTTCAAATATTCCTCTGATATCTTTTCTTTGATTGAAAAGTTCTAGAGCTTCTGAAACCTCATTAACATGTTTATCTCTAAATATACTTGGTACATTATTAATAAATAGTTTTCCATCCTCTTCATAATGCTGTGCCACTTTAGGAATAAGTTTTTTCTTTCCTATTATGTAATCCTCTATATCTGTTTGAGTCAATTCCTCTAACTTCAATCTTTCATTTATCTCTTCAGCTAATTCTTGTAATTCCTCTTTAGTAATAGGTTCTTTCAAAATTAACTTTTTAGTCCTTACAGATCTATTTTCTAAAACAATTATAGCTACTATCATAAGATTATCTATATGGACCAACTCTATTTTTTTTACTCTCTCTATCATTACTGCTGGTTCCATAGCGATTCCTGCATAAGTAGTCAATTTTGAAAGTAGTGTAGAAGTTTGTTGTAATAACATATCTAACTCATTTACACGATTTTCATAGGCTAATTCTATATTTTCTCTCTCCTGCTTTGTAAGTTTTTCAACTTTTAAAAGTTCATCAAGATAATATTTATATCCTTTATCAGTAGGTATTCTTCCAGAAGATGTATGAGTCTTAGCTATAAATCCCATATCTTCCAAATCAGCCATTACATTTCTGATAGTTGCTGACGAAAGGTCAATTCCATATTTTTTTACCAATGTCCTAGATCCTATAGTATCACCAAAATTAAGATAATAGTTTACTATAGCATTTAATACGAGTTTTTCTCTCTCTGTTATAGACATCTTTATCACCTTTTTGTTAGCACTCATTTATCAAGAGTGCTAATTCTTATAATGTAAATATATAACATTTTTCATTTTTTGTCAATAGTTTTTTAAATTTTTGCAGAATAAAGGGAGCTAAAATGATTTTGTATCATAATAGCTCCCTATTTTTAATTATATTTTTTTTAAAATATTCATTAGTTTTTTTATATCAATTGGCTTGGGAATATGGTCATTCATTCCACAGTTTTTAGCCTTTTGAATATCATCCAAAAAAGTATTGGCAGACATTGCTATAATCTCTATATTTTTAGAATCCTCTCTTTCTAATTCTCTTATAACCTTAGTTGCCATATATCCATCCATAATTGGCATCTGAATATCCATTAATATAAGATTTATTTCTCCTATCTTAGAATTTTTAAAAATTTTTACTGCTTCTTCTCCATTATTTGCTACTATTACTTGTGCTTTAGTAAGAGTTAATAAATCATGAGCTATTTCACAATTCAATTCATTATCTTCTACAAGTAATATTTTTTTCCCACATAAATCTATATCTTCTAATTTTTTTCTTCTATTATCTCTTCTTTCATTTCTTTTTTTCTTGTTTCTCTTTCAAAAGGAAGAAATACCCTCTCCAAAAACTCCTTAGTCATTCCAAAACCAGTATCTTTTATTTCAAAACGAAAATTAGAATATATATCTCTTTTTATCTCTTCTATTGTTAAACTTATTTTATCTCCAACTCTTGTATATTTAAAAGCATTAGAAATAATATTATTTAAAATTTGACGTATCTTATTAAAATCTCCTATAACATGATTATGTTTAATCTTATATATTACTTCAAAATCTTTTTGCATTTTTTTAGCATCAACTTCAAATAATATTAAACTTTCTTCTATGCTTTCTTTCAATAAAAATTCTTCTCTATTTAATTCATATTTTCCAAAATCAGCTTTTGATAAATCTAAAATATCGTTTATTAAGTTTAATAATTGTTTACTTGAACTATTAATTTTTTCTAAATACCTTGCCACTTCATTTGGATTATTTATATGGGATTTTGCTAATTCAGATAATCCTATTATTCCATTTAAAGGAGTTCTCATATCATGTGACATATTTGAAAAAAATATATTTCTTGATTCCATATTTTTCTCCATAGTATTCAATGAATCTTTTAATAATTCAATATGTTCTAATTGTTGTTTTTTTTTCATCATTAATCTCTTTAAAACATAAAATAACTTCATTAATACTTAAAGATTCATCATAAAGTACTCTTACATTTACCCATCTATATTCATTTCCAAATTTTCTCTTAAAATCTCCACCAAAATCTCTAATTCTTCTTTTTACTAAATCTCTTATGCTTTCTATTGAAAATACCTTTTGAAATTCTTCTCTTGCTTCTAATTCTATTACATCAAGTAATATATCTAAAAACACTTGATAATTTCCCACTTGAGACAATAATTCCTTCATATATCCGGAACCTTTTAACATAAAATATTTTTCTTTTTTAAAATCAATACGATAAATTGCATAATATGAATTTCCTAAAATTCTTACAGCCTCATTTGTTTCCTCTATTTTTTTATTTAAACATATATCTCTATAATAGACTATTATCCCTACTATTACAAAAAGAATAAAAATACCTATATAAAAATGGTATAATTCTTTTACTTCACTTAAAAGAGTACTATAAGGTATAGTAAGTACAGATATCCATCCATTTTTAGACAGTGAATAATAAACTCCTCTTTTTTTACCTTGCATATCAATAGTAAAAGAATCAGCAACATCATGTTTCCCTTCTAAAATTTCTTCTAATACTTTTTGAATATATACTTTTATCTCTGCTTCACTATTTTTATTTTCATGTATACTATAAATTATATTTCCTTTTACATCACAAAGATAATAAGAACTTCCTACAGGTAATTCACTAATCTCCTCTTTCTCTGATAACTCATCTAAATATATATCAACAGCTAAAATATCATTCTTTTCATTTATTTTTTTGGCTACTGTAAATCCTATTTCACCTGTTCTAACATCTCGATAGATATCTGTATATATAACATTTCCATTAGCTAGAATAGCTAAATTATACCATTCAGCTTTATCTACATCAAAAGTTTCATCCCCTTCCCAATAAGTTGCACCTATTATTTTCTTATTTATAGCTGCATATACTTCTACTTTCTTTGTATTTAGTTCTTGATTAATATAATCAGTATAATTTTTCATCCATTCTCTTAACTCTTTTTCGGTTCTATTCTTTTTAATTTGATCATCCAACCATATACTTGCAGTTCTAACAAACATATCATAATTTTCTATTTTTTCATTTTCTTTTACTAACAAATGTTCTGCTACTTCTTCTCCCATTAATTGTACATTATCTAAAATTTTTCCTCTAACTATAATTAATGAAACTACAGATAAAACCATAAAAAAAAAGCAATATTGTTAATCCAAACCACGCTCTTTTTCGAATATATTTTTTCGTTCTTTCCTTCATTTTCTACTCCCTAAATTTTATAAATTCATAAAAATAGTATACTCTATCTCACATTTTCAGTCAATGTTTAAAATTTAATAACTCCATTTATTTTGAATAAAAAAAGAAACCCTGTAATCTTAAATTTACAATGATTTCTTTTTTAGATACTATTTTTTAAACATAATTTTTACTGTACTTCCTATCCCTATCTTACTTTCAATCTCTATATTAATATTTAGTATATTTGCTATCTTCTTTACAATAGAAAGTCCTAATCCTTGGCTTCCTTCTTCCCTACTTCTTGCTTTATTTTCTCTATAAAATTTTTCAAAAATCTTATTTAAATTTTCTTCACTAATTCCTTTTCCTCTGTCAATTATTTCAATTGTGATATTTTTATCTTTTTTTAAAATAATTGTTACTTTTTTCTTATTTCCATATTTTACAGCATTCTCTATTAAATTTATTAATAGTTGTTTTAGTAAAAAATTATCTGAAATTATAGTATATTCTTCAGAAATAATTATTTCTATCTCTTGAAATGGATACAAAATTTTTAAATCTTTTACTATATTTATTATTAAATCTTTTAAATTAATCTCTTCTTCATTTATATAATTCTCTTCATCCTTAGCTAAAAATAATAATTTATTTACTAAATTAGCCATATTTTTACTTTCTTCCCCTATTGCATCTAAACTTTCCTCTACTAACTCTTTATTTGAATATCCCCATCTTTTTATCAGATCTACATATCCACTTATTACAAAAATTGGAGTTTTTAACTCATGGGAAGCATTATTTACAAAATCTATCTGCTTTTGTGTCTGTTCTTTTAGTCTTTTTAACATATTATTATACGAAATAATAACTTGTTGAAATTCATAGTATTCGTTTTCTTTAAAATTTGTATCCAAACTTTCTAAATTTATCTCATTAGTTAATCTCTGAAGTTCATTCAAAGAGGATGTAAATCTATTATAAAATCTTTTTGAAATAAAATAAGCTAATAAAGTTGTAAAAATTAAAATTAATGTAGATAAACCAATAATATTTAACATCAATCTTTTTTCAGCTTTTAAATTTTTTATAATATATACTTCTAAATTAGGATATTCCTTTATATTTATTTTTCTTTTTAAATATTGAAGATTATAATAACCACACTCTTTCACAATATCATAATAATCTTCATTCTCTACTTGTTTTAACTCATTTTCTGAATAACTTTTTGATAATATTTGTCCATTTAATTCAAAAATAATAGAACTCCCTAATATTTTAGGAGCTTCATCTAAAGCAGAATCAATTATATCATTTATTTTTCTACCACTCTCTAACTTTTCCTTAAACTCTTTTGTTTCGTACTGTAAAAAACTATCGATAGCATATAAATCATCAGCAGAACTTCTCTTTATATATGCTTCAACAGTTATAAAAATCACTATACCTGAAAAAGTAAAAATTAAAATTAAAATCATATAGCTTTTTAAAAGCATTTTAGATATCTTTTTCATAAGAATCTCCTCTTTTAAGCTTTAACATATATCCAAATCCTCTAATATTTTGTATATATTTTTTATTTGGAGCTTCTATCTTTTTTCTCAGAGAATTTAAATATACGTCGACTATCTTCTCTTCTCCTTCAAAATCATATCCCCATATTTCTGTTATAATCTTTTCTCTTGAAATAGTTATCTCTCTATTTAAAATAAATAGTTCCAGCAATCTATATTCAGTTTTAGTTAGAGATACTTTTCTTTTTTCTATAATTAGCTCTTTTTTAATAATATCTAAAACTAAATCTTCATATTTTAATTGATTAAGTTCTTGATAATCTTTCTTATTTCTTAAAGCAACTCTCATTCTAGCAAAAAGTTCCTCTATATTAAAAGGTTTAGTTATATAATCATCAGCACCCATATCTAATAGCTCAACTTTGCTTCTAATATTTTCTTTTGCAGTTAATACTATTATAGGTACATCTGAATTTTTTCTTAACTCCTTACAAACTTCCTCTCCTGAAATTTCAGGTAACATCAAGTCTAATAAAATTAAATCATATCTTATTAATTTAGCCTTTTCTAATCCCTCCTTTCCATCTTTAGCTAAACTTACTAAATACCCTTCATGTTCTAACTCCAATTGTAAAATTCTTCTTATTCTTAAATCATCTTCTATAATTAAAATATTCTTCATTTCTTCACCTCTTATATTATTTTAACATTTATAAGATAAAAATTTAAATAATTTAAAAGTTTTCTTTTGAGATAATTTTTGATTTACTATCTTTGCAATAATATAAGATAAAAAAATACTAAATAATACATCTGAAGTCCAATGATATGAAAGGTATATTCTACTAATTCCAACCATTCCTCCTATAAAAAATAAGATCAATTTTACAATTTTATTTTTTAAATTAAAACTCAAAAACCAAATTGTTGTAAATATAGTTATTGTATGTCCTGATGGAAAAGAATGATAACTAGAATTCCACAATAAATTATGTTCATATAAATATTTTAATCCATAAAATCTATCTGGAGAGAAACTAACATATGGTCTTTCTCTTCCTATTATTCTCTTTAAAATTGAAACCACTATTCCTGAACTCAAAAATGTATATATATTTCCTTTTATAAAAAAATAATATTTTTTTTGTTTAGTATTTTTTATCATATAAATAAAAAA
>ERZ506827.382-NODE-382-length-12464-cov-5.47909_pt1 | contig 12464 bp, 10 predicted proteins | sample MGYA00513978_ERZ506827 | MGnify/ENA metagenome assembly ERZ506827 | reverse complement strand
ACTCATAACGCTGGCGAAGATCCTCTGTGTAATTGTCGGCATTTCATTTTCACTAATGCTGGTTGCTCTTTTTCTTTCCATGGCCTGGATGATGTTGTCTTCGTCGGGGCTGCTGGGGTGAACATAAACCGAATGCTTTCCGCGTTTATCGTTATTCTGCTGGTGGCCTGTGGAGCGCTGTGGATGGCAACAGACCATTACCGTGATAACGCGATTACCTACAAAGCGCAGCGCGATAACAAAGCCAGTGAACTGAAGCTGGCGAACGCAACCATTACTGATATGCAGGTGCGCCAGCGCGATGTTGCTGCGCTCGATGCAAAATACTCGAGGGAATTAGCCGATGCGAGAGCTGAAAATGAAACTCTGCGTGCTGATGTTGCTGCTGGTCGTAAGCGCCTGCGGATCAACGCCACCTGCTCCGGTACCGTGCGTGAAGCCACCGGCACCTCCGGCATGGATAATGCAACCGGCCCCCGACTGGCAGACACCGCTGAACGGGATTATTTCACCCTCAGAGAGCGGTTGATGATGATGCAGAAGCAGCTGGAAGGGGCACAGGAATATATCCGCACTCAGTGCCTGAATTAACAGAGCCAGCTTAATCGCTGGCTTTTTCATATCTGAATTTCATCGCGCATCTCACGCGCATATCACATCCCCGAGCCTTTCAGAAAGTTGAGCCTGAGAACTGCCGTATATGGTGGCGACCATCTCGGGGCGGCTTTTCTGTGAGACAGGCTCAATTTTCTGAAAGGTAAGACGCTATGAACTATCCGACGATTGTTAACGGTATTGATTTCCGCGATCTTGTTTTTGTGACAGGCAACGAGCCGGTGACGGATACCCGAAAGGTTGCCGTAGCATTTGGCAAAGAACACAAAGATGTATTGCGGAAAACAAGAGCCGTTGTTCAACAATGCTCAAAAGAATTTGCAGAGCGCAATTTTGCGCTTTGCTATGAAAACAATGAGTTACAGAACGGTAAACCCCAGCCCATATATCGAATGACAAAAGACGGTTGGACGATGTTGGTATTTGGTTTTACGGGGAAAGCTGCTATGACCTTTAAGGAAGCGTACATTCAGGCTTTCAACTGGATGGCTGAGCTTATTCAGCAAGGTCTGGCGAATCTGGAGGCGGAGCGCAACGCTGTAATGCTGGAGTACATGAAAGAGAAAGATGTCGCCAGTATGTCAGGTCGTTTGCTCAATCGCTGGGGCAGGGTGAAGAAGCCTCAGTTGCTGGCAAGGCTGGACAGGCTGGAGCAGCAGGGGCAGATTGCGTTACCCGGATTTGATAAAGGCATTTCAGCCTGACATAGCCATGCGCCGTATCGTCGCAGTATTCCCGCATTAACAGAGACCTCAGCCAGACACTGGACCTCCTGCGCGAGTGTGTGGGGATAATCAAAAACGATGCACACCGGGCTTTCCACGTTTTCAGGTAACGTGAGCGTTTTCCCGCATGGCCGCCTGTCCGGTGCGGTGGTGGAAGAAACCGGATAAAACAACCATATTGTGTAAATATCAATCAAACAAGACGCTGCTGTGTGAATTCTGAAAAATCACAGCGGTCATTATGCGTCAGTTTTTAACAGAGGACGTCAGAAAGTGACATGGCAAAGCTGGACTGGAAAAAACTGGAGCAGGCATTCCGACGCGAACATGCCGAAACGGGAATAACATTACTGGAGTGGTGCGGTAAGAAAAAGATTAATTACAACACCGCCAGAACCCGTATAAAAATGGGCAAAATCGATCATGAAATCGATCATAAAACCGATCATGAAATCGATCATGACATCTCAGATGAAGAACCCAGCAATGACGCGGGTTCCGACGATGAAAAATGCGCAAAAAATTCTGAAAAAAACTGCGCAAATTCGGCAGAAACGAAACGCAACAGCAGATCGGGCAATCCTCACCCCGTTGCCCGGTTTAGCGACCGTAACACCCACGCCGTGAGACACCGTGGATATGCGAAGTATCTTGAGGCAGATAACCTCATGGATGATGCGTCCGATATGGTGCTGTTCGATGAACTGGTGTTCACCCGTGCCCGCGCACTTTCAGTAACAGGAACACTGAAAAAAATGTTCGCCGACCTGAAAGAGGCGGCTGACGTGGAAACCCGTGTTGCCCTGTACGACAAAATACTCAAAGCAGAACAGGCCCTTGACCGGAATATTGCCCGTATCGAGTCAATTGAACGCTCATTGCTGACGCTGGACGTTCTGGCGGAAACAGCACCAAAACTTCGTGCTGACCGGGAAAGAATCAACGCTGCCAGAGATAAACTCAGAGCGGAAACCGATATTCTGACCAGCCAGCGTCGGGGCGTTGTTACGCCTGTCAGTGATATCGTGTCATCGCTGCATGAAATGAGTAATTCGGGGAGACTGGATGACATTCCGGAAGAATGAACCGCGATGTGATGAACCGTCAGAAATGACCGGGACCGAACAACGTCTGTTCATCATGACTAAACTGAGCAATCCCTGGTGGCGGCTCAATCATCTCTACAAGATACAGAACGAAAAAGGTGAGCTGGTCACCTTCAGAATGCGACCGGCGCAGCGCCAGTTGTTTCGTAACATGCATAATAAAAACATTATCCTGAAAGCGCGCCAGCTGGGATTTTCCACAGCCATTGATATTTATCTTCTCGACCAGGCATTATTCATTCCGCATCTCAAATGCGGGATTGTCGCTCAGGATAAACAGGCTGCCAGTGAAATTTTCCGCACCAAAATTGCTGTACCGTTTGATCATCTTCCTGACTGGCTGAGAGCCTCATTCACCATCGTTGAACGTCGTAGCGGAGCCAGCGGTGGCTATATCCTGTTTGGTCACGGCTCGAGTATCCAGGTGGCAACCTCATTCCGTTCAGGTACGGTGCAGCGCCTGCATATCTCAGAGCACGGCAAAATTTGCGCAAAATATCCGGCTAAGGCGAAAGAACTGCGAACCGGTACACTTAATGCCGTCTCTGATGAGTGCATTATTTTTGATGAATCCACTGCTGAAGGTGTGGGTGGCGATTTTTACGAGATGAGTAACCGGGCACAGGAAATCACTGCATCAGGGCTGGCGCTGACGCCACAGGATTATAAATTCCATTTTTACGCCTGGTGGCAGGATCTCAAATACAGCGCCAGAGTGCCGGAAAGCGGACTTAAGCTGTCACAGGAAAAAACAGCGTATTTTTCTGCGGTTGAAAAAGCAATGAACATCACGCTTACCGATGAGCAGAAACACTGGTACATCTGCAAGGAAACTGAACAGCGTGAGGAAATGAAGCAGGAATTTCCCTCAACGCCACAGGAGGCGTTTCTGACGTCAGGACGACGGGTGTTCAGTGCGGAAAGCACGCTGCAGGCAGAGTCATTCTGTTCGCCACCGCTGATTGTTTATGACATTGAACCGGTTACAGGAACGAAGACCAAAGCGCAGTCTCTGCGTGACGGGAATAAAGCCGAACAGCACCGGACGCTGATGAATTATCTGCTGGTCTGGGAGCTGCCGGATCCGGATGAAGAGTATGTATGCGGAGCGGATACCGCTGAGGGGCTGGAGCACGGAGACCGCTCATCGCTGGATATCATCAGATGCAGTAATGGTGAGCAGGTGGCTCACTGGTTTGGTCATCTCGATGCGGAGCTTTTCGCTCATCTCATTGCGCAGGTCTGCCGTATGTACAACAATGCGTTTGTGGGGCCGGAGCGTAACAATCACGGACATGCCGTTATCCTGAAACTCAGGGAACTCTATCCGACGCGTTATATCTACAACGAACAGCACCTTGACCAGGCATATGACGACGATACGCCCCGTCTTGGCTGGCTGACAACCCGCCAGAGTAAACCGGTCCTGACAGAGGGAATGAAAACGCTGCTGAATAACGGCCTGTCGGGGATCCGCTGGTCGGGCACATTATCAGAAATGAACACCTACGTTTATGACGCGAAAGGCTCCATGAATGCACAGGAAGGCTGTTTTGATGATCAGCTTATGAGCTACATGATTGCCCAGGAGATGCGCGCCAGAATGCCGGTGAGGGTAAAACAGAAAACGGATAAACGCAGAACCACACACTGGATGGCTCACTGATGAAAAATGAAACTAATACCATGGCGACGAAAAACGACAACGGAGCCACGCCGCGTTTTTCTCAGCGCCAGTTACAGGCGCTTTGTTCTGATATTGACAGTCAGCCTAAATGGCGCGATGCCGCAAACAAGGCCTGTGCGTATTACGATGGTGACCAGTTGCCACCGGAAGTTCTCCAGGTGTTGAAAGATCGCGGTCAGCCGATGACCATCCATAACCTCATCGCGCCTACCGTTGATGGTGTTCTGGGTATGGAGGCCAAAACGCGGACTGATCTGTTGGTGATATCAGATGATCCTGATGATGAAACAGAAAAACTGGCTGAAGCTATTAATGCTGAATTTGCCGATGCTTGCCGCCTTGGAAATATGAATAAAGCCCGTTCTGATGCCTATGCGGAACAAATCAAAGCGGGGCTCAGCTGGGTGGAGGTCAGACGGAACAGCGATCCGTTCGGGCCTGAGTTTAAGGTGTCTACTGTCAGCCGGAATGAAGTGTTCTGGGACTGGCTCAGCCGGGAGGCTGATTTAAGTGACTGCCGCTGGCTGATGCGCCGCCGCTGGATGGATACCGATGAGGCAAAAGCCACATTTCCGGGAATGGCTCAGGTTATCGATTATGCCATTGATGACTGGCGTGGTTTTGTCGATACCATGGTTACTGAAGGCCAGCCCAGTCCGTTGATGAGTGCATGGGAAGAGTATCAGTCATGGGATCGACAGCAGAACGAATGGCTTCAGCGTGAACGCCGTCGTGTGCTGCTTCAGGTGGTTTATTACCGTACATTCGAGCGTCTTCCGGTGATTGAACTCAGTAATGGACGGGTGGTGGCCTTTGATAAAAATAATCTGATGCATGCGGTGGCTGTGGCATCCGGGCGGGTGCAGGTGAGAGTCGGGCGGGTAAGTCGTATTCGTGAAGCCTGGTTTGTGGGACCGCACTTTATTGTGGATCGCCCCTGCAGTGCGCCGCAGGGGATGTTCCCGCTGGTTCCCTTCTGGGGATACCGGAAGGATAAAACCGGGGAGCCTTACGGGCTGATTTCCCGGGCCATTCCGGCACAGGATGAGGTGAATTTTCGTCGTATAAAACTGACGTGGTTGCTTCAGGCCAAACGCGTGATTATGGACGAGGATGCCACCCAGTTGTCAGACAACGAGCTGATGGAGCAGATCGAGCGTCCGGATGGCATTATTAAACTGAATCCGGCCCGAAAAAATCAGAAAAGCGTTGCTGATGTTTTCCGGGTTGAACAGGATTTTCAGGTTGCCAGCCAGCAGTTTCAGGTCATGCAGGAGTCGGAAAAACTTATCCAGGACACGATGGGGGTTTATTCCGCATTTCTCGGGCAGGATTCAAATGCATCGTCCGGTGTGGCGATCAGCAACCTGGTGGAGCAGGGAGCCACAACCCTTGCCGAAATCAACGATAACTACCAGTTTGCCTGCCAGCAGGTGGGAAGGCTGTTGCTCGCTTATCTTCTTGATGACCTGAAAAAGCGGCGCAATCATGCGGTGGTGATTAATCGCGATGATCGTCAGCGTCGCCAGACCATTGTCCTCAATGCTGAAGGTGATAATGGTGAACTGACCAATGATATTTCAAGGTTAAATACACATATTGCGCTGGCTCCTGTTCAGCAGACACCGGCGTTTAAGGCACAGCTTGCACAGAGAATGTCAGAGGTTATTCAGGGGCTGCCACCTCAGGTGCAGGCCGTCGTGCTCGACCTGTGGGTTAACCTTCTGGATGTGCCGCAGAAACAGGAATTTGTCGAACGTATTCGTGCGGCGCTGGGGACGCCAAAATCACCGGATGAGATGACTCCGGAAGAGCAGGAAGCGGCAGCACAACAGCAGGCGCTGGAGCAACAGCAGGCAGAACTTCAGATGCGCGAAATGACAGGCCGGGTGGCTAAACTGGAAGCAGAAGCTGCCAGGGCACGCGCGGCTGCGCAACGGGATAATGCTGGCGCACAACGGGATGTCGCCGCGGCACAGGGACAGCGTTATGTGGATGCGCTTAACCAGGCACATACGGCAGAAATCATTACCGGCATACAGAATATGGAACAGGAGCAGGAAGTTCTTCAGCAACAGATGCTGCATACACTACAACAGCGGATGCATGAAATGCCGCTCTGAAAATCCTGAACTTAACGGAACCCCGTCATCGTACGGGGTTTTTTGTTTCCGGAGATAAGCGTTCCGGGAGCGGTGCGCTTATTCGCGGGGGCAGCGATAAGCCTTATTTACTCAACCATTCGGATCTGTCCGATAAACAGACCATGCGGAGTTATTTATGGATTTTGAATTTACGGGTGAAGAAACCCCTGAACAACTGGAAAAAATGCTGGAAGGGCTTGGGGATGTGGATATTGACGGTCACGAACAGGACGGCGTGACAGAGGCCGCCACAGAAAATCATGCGGATGAGGCAGCACAGACACAGACGGGCGATAACACTGCGGCACCGACGCCGGATGCCAGTGCTGAGCAGACGCAGGACGTGAAGGAGCCGGAGGCGAAGGGTGTGCTCACCCGCGATGGTAAACACGTCATTCCCTATGAAGTCCTTGAGGCTGAACGTTCCGGTAAGCAGCGGGCCGAACAGGAAGCCGCACTTCTTCGGGGACAGATAGCCGAAGAAAAACGCCTGGTTGAACTGCTGACGTCTCAGATCCACCAGGCCGGTATGAAACCCGCACCGTTACCGGAAAACGAAAAAATCTCTGATGAGAAGATTGCCCGTATCAGGGATATGTATCCGGAAATTGGTGACGCGGTGGCTTCGCTCATCCGTAAAAATAACTATCTCCAGTCCCGTGTTCAGCAATCAGCACAGCAGGCAGAAGGTCATGGTGGTGAGGATTTATCACCGGTTCTTGATGCGATGAATGCCGTGCCGGTGCTGAAAACGTGGCAGAACTCCGATCCGGATCGCTTCTCGGTTGCCGTATCCATCGACGGGAAGCTCCAGAATGACCCCGCATGGAAAGACAAACCGCTCACTGAACGTTTCGCCGAAGTGGCCCGCCGTACGCAGCTCGCTTTTGGTGAAGCCAGTGAGCCGCCTTCTGATGACAAGGCAGACAACACGGATATCCGGAAAACGGCGGAAGAAAAAGTGAAAGCCGCTGAACGGGAGATGGCAGTGCCTGCTTCCCCGTCAGAGCTTGGCAACACGGCTTCCGTCGGAACCGGTGATAATTTTGAACGGTTACTTGGTGCTTCCCATACCGAAATTGAAGCCGCCATGCGAGGCATGACGGACGCTGAAATTGACGCGATTCTGGAAAAACTCGGGTAACCACTGAAGGAGTACTGACGTAATGACCACAGTAACAACAGCCCAGGCGAATAAGCTGTATCAGGTGGCGCTTTTCACGGCTGCCAACCGCAACCGCTCAATGGTGAATATACTCACTGAACAGCAGGATGCACCAAAAGCAGTTTCGCCTGACAAGAAAAGCACGAAGCAGACCAGTGCCGGTGCACCGGTTGTGCGAATCACGGACCTCAACAAACAGGCCGGTGATGAAGTGACGTTCAGCATCATGCACAAACTCTCTAAACGTCCGACGATGGGGGATGAGCGCGTTGAAGGCCGTGGTGAAGACCTCAGCCATGCTGATTTTTCCCTGAAAATTAATCAGGGCCGTCACCTGGTGGATGCGGGCGGACGTATGAGCCAGCAGCGTACGAAGTTCAACCTGGCATCCTCTGCCAGAACGCTGCTGGGTACGTACTTTAACGACCTGCAGGACCAGTGTGCGATAGTGCATCTTGCCGGTGCCCGCGGTGATTTTGTTGCTGATGACACCATTCTGCCAACGGCAGATCACCCTGAATTCAAAAAAATCATGATCAACGACGTACTGCCGCCGACGCATGATCGTCATTTTTTCGGTGGGGATGCGACGAGTTTTGAAGGTATTGACCAGTCTGACCTGTTCACCCTTGCGCTGGTCGATAATCTCTCGTTGTTTATTGACGAGATGGCTCATCCGTTACAACCGGTACGCCTGTCCGGTGATGAGCTGTATGGCGAAGATCCGTATTACGTCCTCTACGTCACGCCGCGTCAGTGGAATGACTGGTACACCTCCACGTCCGGCAAGGACTGGAACCAGATGATGACGCGTGCCGTAAACCGCTCAAAAGGGTTTAACCATCCGCTGTTCAAAGGCGAATGTGCGATGTGGCGCAATATTCTGGTCCGTAAGTATGCGGGGATGCCGATCCGTTTCTATAAGGACTCAAAGGTCCTTGTATCGAAAAACGATATGGCAGCAACCACAGAGGAGAAGCAGGCCAAGACCAACATCGACCGTGCCATGCTGCTGGGGGCTCAGGCGCTGGCGAATGCGTACGGCCAGAAGGGCGGCGGCCACTTCAACATGGTTGAGAAGAAAACGGATATGGATAACCGTACTGAGATAGCAATCAGCTGGATCAACGGTCTGAAAAAAATCCGTTTCCCCGAGAAGAGCGGCAAGATGCAGGATCACGGTGTTATTGCCGTTGATACCGCAGTGAAGCTGTGATTTTTCCTTTCCCCATGCCGGGTTATCGCCCGGCTTTTTCAGGAGTCATTAATTATGGCAAAGACTATCCTTGCTCCGTCACTGAGTGAGCGGGTTTATTCAGGTACGCATGGTAATGAGTCGGTGGCAGAAGGTGTGTTTACAGTGAATGCTGCCGAACAGGAAAACGTTATTAATCTTCTCTCACTGCCGACTGGCGTTCGCATTAATGGGATCCAACTGATTTCAAAAGGTGGTCTTGGTGGTACGGCGACCGTCAGCGTTAAATCTGGCAAGCATGAGCTCATTGGTGACAGTGGTGCAGTAACTGCCAGCTTTGCTAAATATGTGCCAGTGGAGCCGTACACCACACAGAGTGATGGAGAGCTGGTTACGGTCACCATTAAGACAGCTGCTGCGACCGGTACCCTGAATGTTCTGCTGCGTTATACCGTGGTGGGATACTGATATAAACCTTCCGGCCCGCGTCATGCGGGCTTTTTTATCCGGGGAATTATATGAGCGAGAAAATTGCCGTTGTCTATATCGGCCCCAAACCCGTGAAAAAGGATACCCTTACCGGGAGTCGTACACTGTTCCCGCGTCTTGAGCCGGTGCATGTTGACAGCGCGCTTGCCTGGCAGTTGCTGGCCTTTCCGGATGTCTGGGTTCGTCATGAAGAGCTTGATGGTGTGCTCAAAAAGCAACAACAGGATGAGCAGTTGCGGCAGGCACAGCAGGCGCAGGAAAGAGAACAGGTTGCTCTTACAGAAGCGGAGAACAGTTTTGTGGTTAGCGTTGGTGGTCAGGATGTGGATTTGAGCAAACTCACGTCCGCACGGCTGGCAACGTTGTGTGAGGCAGAAGAGCTGAATATTCACAAAGACCCGAAAGAAACGGCTGATGCATTTCGTGTCCGTGTGCGTGAGGCATTTCGCCGTCGTGTTGCGGAGACTGAACAGCATGGCGGAACTGACTGATTTTTTACCGTATGTCCGTCGCCATATCAGTGGTCCGCTGAACATTATGATGACGGATGCGTTATCCATGTCGGCAGTGGCATTCTGCCGTCAGTCCCTGTTGTGCCGCCGTGAAGCCACGCTGTCACCGTCAGCCGGAGAGGACTGTGTGCTGCCATATGACGCGGAGAATGAAGAGTGCGTACATATTATTCGTATCCTCGCTGACGGGCGTGAGCTTTTTGCCGGTCATGATGTGGAAATCCGCCCGGGGCGGGTAATGCATTTTGCCTGTTCGCCCGGAGAGGTGAGTGTGCTTTATGCCGTTGCTCCGAAAGCAGGGAGCCGTCAGGTGCAGGATGAACTGCGGGCATGGTCTGAAGAAGTGGCTGCAGGGGCGCTTGAACGGTTGTTCATGCAGACCGGGGTTTCATGGTCAGACCCGTCGCGCGCACAGTATTTCTCTGTGCTGTTTTCTGAGGGTATCCGTCGGGCATATCGCGACACACTGGCGACAAGTCCGTACTCCTCATACCGCAATCCTGTCCGCAGACAAAGGTTTTACTGATGACGACGATTACTGAAATCATCGGACGAGTGAACACGCAACTGGTTGACCCGATGATGGTGCGCTGGCCTCTGGCTGAGCTGTGTGATTATTACAATGATGCTGTGCGGGCGGTGATTCTGGCAAGGCCGGATGCAGGCGCAAGTCTGGAGACGCTGAATTGTGTTCCTGGTGCACGTCAGACTTTGCCTGATGGCGCAATACAGCTTCTTGACGTGATATGCCTCAGCGATGGCAGTGCTGTAAAACCGCAATCCCGTGAGGTGCTTGATGCACAGTATCCCGACTGGCACATGCTGAGGGGGAAACCGGAATGCTTTATCAGCAGTGACCTTGCCCCGCGCGTGTTCTGGCTGTTTCCGGCACCGGAGGAGGCTGTGAGTGTTGATGCTGTGGTCAGCCGCATTCCGGAGGCGGTGTATGTTCTGACGCAGGATGATGACACGCCTGTACCGCTGGAAGAGGCTTATGTTAACCCGCTGGTTGACTGGATGTTGTTCCGCGCATTCAGTAAGGATGCTGCCGGTGGTGCAGAGTCAGGACTGGCAGCACAACATTATCAGAGTTTTGTTGAGCAGCTCGGGATTAAACAGGGTGCAGACAGTGCATTGTCTGCCCGCAAGAAGGTGTTTAACGGAGGTGGAATGTGAGTGTTGTTGTTTCGGGGACGCTGAAATCGCCTGATGGTGAGGCAATATCAGGCGCAAATATTACCCTGACGGCGCTGACAGTTTCACCGGATGCGCTCAGCGGCACCAGTGCGTCAGCAGTGACCCGTGAAGGTGGATATTACGGAATGACGCTGGAGCCGGGGGAGTATGCGGTTTCTGTGACGGTGAAAGGGAAGACTGCTGTCTACGGACGTGTGCGTATTGAGGGGACTGAAAGTACGGTGACGCTCAATATGCTGTTACGCCGCAGTCTTGTTGAGGTGAGCATACCCGGAGAACTGCTGACAGATTTCCGGCAGATACAGAACAATGTGGCGGATGACCTTGCCACGATTCGTCGTCTGAACGAAGACACGGCGGTGAAAAATAATCAGGCTTCACAGTCGAAGGAAAGCGCTGCTGCCAGTGCGAAGACTGCATCAGAAAGCGCGAAGGCTGCGACAAGCAAAGCGACGGAGTCTGCACAAAAAGCCAGTGAGGCTGCAGAGGCGGCGACCCGGGCAGGTGAGTCTGAAAAGGCAGCGGCAGCAGACGCGAAAGAGGCCAGACAACATGCTGAAACTGCCAGAGTGGCTCAGGAAGCCGCCGGAGACGTTCTTAAACGTGCTGAGGCTGCTACGGTTAGTGCTGAAGAAGCCAGACGTATGGCTGAGAATGCACGAGGACCTAAAGGCGATACAGGGCCGAAAGGTGATGCTGGTCCTCGTGGTGAAACAGGTCCGGCGGGTCCGCGTGGGGAGAAAGGTGAGCAGGGAGAGCGCGGACCTCAGGGCATACCGGGCCAGAAAGGTGATACAGGAGAACGGGGACCTCAGGGAGTGCAGGGGCCAGCTGGCGCAACAGGGCCATCTGGCCCACGTGGTGCGACCGGGCCACAGGGAGCAATGGGGCCGCGTGGTGAAACCGGGGCCAGAGGCGAAAAAGGAGACCCGGGGGGGCCTCAGGGACCAAAGGGGGATGCTGGTCCGAGAGGTGAGCCGGGGCCGGCAGGAGCAAAGGGAGAGCGCGGTGAGACCGGACCTGCGGGGCCGAAAGGGGAACCCGGGGAACGTGGTCCGCAAGGATTACAGGGCCCCGCCGGAGAGAGAGGTGAACCGGGTCCGGCAGGTCCGAAAGGTGAACGAGGCGAAGCCGGACCTCAGGGACCTCGTGGGGAGCCAGGCCCGGCGGGCAGCGCAGCAAATGTGGCAGATGCGACGACGGCACAGAAGGGAATTGTGCAGTTAAGCAGCGCAACGGACAGTGATGATGAAACGAAGGCAGCCACACCGAAAGCTGTGAAGGCGGCAATGGATGAGGCCAGGGCAGCGAAACAGAAGGCAGAAGAGGTTGCGACAACCCGCCCGTCGGGAGAAAGCATACCTGGACCGAAAGGTGACAGGGGCGAGCAAGGACCGGCAGGTCCCACAGGTCCGAAAGGTGAGCGCGGTGAACCCGGACCTCAGGGGCCTGCAGGACAGAAAGGTGAGCAGGGCCTCCGTGGGCTGCAGGGGGCGACAGGACCTGCGGGAGCAGTGGGGCCCGCAGGCCCACAGGGACCGGCTGGTGCAGCTGGTCCCAAAGGTGATGCAGGCCCGGCAGGGCCACGAGGTGAAAGGGGACCAGCGGGGGCACAGGGTGTTCCGGGGC
>ERZ506827.377-NODE-377-length-12550-cov-14.0411_pt1 | contig 12550 bp, 9 predicted proteins | sample MGYA00513978_ERZ506827 | MGnify/ENA metagenome assembly ERZ506827 | reverse complement strand
CTGCCTTCTGACTGGCTGCTGTCTGCGGGTCTTATCAATGGTCGTAACGTCTGGCGCGCCGATCTTACCGAGAAATATGCGCAAATTAAGGACATTGTCGGCAAACGTGATTTGTGGGTGGCATCTTCCTGCTCACTGCTGCACAGCCCCATCGACCTGAGCGTGGAAACGCGTCTTGATGCAGAAGTGAAAAGCTGGTTTGCCTTCGCCCTGCAAAAATGTCATGAACTGGCATTGCTGCGCGATGCGCTGAACAGTGGTGATACGGCAGCTCTGGCAGAGTGGAGCGCTCCGATTCAGGCGCGTCGTCACTCTACTCGTGTACATAATCCGGCAGTAGAAAAGCGTCTGGCGGCGATCACCGCCCAGGACAGTCAGCGTGCGAATGTCTATGAAGTGCGTGCTGAAGCCCAGCGTGCGCGTTTTAAACTGCCCGCGTGGCCGACCACCACGATTGGTTCCTTCCCGCAAACCACGGAGATTCGTACCCTGCGTCTGGATTTTAAAAAGGGTAATATCGACGCCAATAACTACCGCACGGGCATTGCGGAACATATCAAGCAGGCCATTGTTGAGCAGGAACGTTTGGGACTGGATGTGCTGGTACATGGCGAGGCCGAGCGTAATGACATGGTGGAATACTTTGGCGAGCATCTGGATGGCTTTGTCTTTACGCAAAACGGTTGGGTACAGAGCTACGGTTCCCGCTGCGTGAAGCCACCGATTGTTATTGGTGACGTTAGCCGCCCGGCACCGATTACCGTGGAGTGGGCAAAATATGCGCAATCCCTGACTGATAAACCGGTGAAAGGGATGTTGACTGGCCCGGTGACTATTCTCTGCTGGTCGTTCCCGCGTGAAGATGTCAGCCGTGAAACCATCGCCAAACAGATTGCGCTGGCACTGCGTGATGAAGTGGCCGATCTGGAAGCCGCTGGAATTGGCATCATTCAGATTGACGAACCGGCATTGCGCGAAGGTTTACCACTGCGTCGCAGCGACTGGGATGCCTATCTCCAGTGGGGCGTGGAGGCTTTCCGTATCAACGCCGCCGTGGCGAAAGATGACACACAAATCCACACTCACATGTGTTACTGCGAGTTCAACGACATTATGGATTCGATTGCGGCGTTGGACGCAGACGTCATCACCATCGAAACCTCGCGTTCCGACATGGAGTTGCTGGAGTCGTTTGAAGAGTTTGATTATCCAAATGAAATCGGTCCTGGCGTCTATGACATTCACTCGCCAAACGTACCGAGCGTGGAATGGATTGAAGCCTTGCTGAAGAAAGCGGCAAAACGCATTCCGGCAGAGCGTCTGTGGGTCAACCCGGACTGTGGCCTGAAAACGCGCGGCTGGCCAGAAACCCGCGCGGCACTGGCGAACATGGTGCAGGCGGCGCAGAATTTGCGTCGGGGGTAAAATCCAAACCGGGTGGTAATACCACCCGGTCTTTTCTCATTACAGCGACGTCTTCCCAGCATACTGCGTAAACCATTCCAGATATCAGTTCATACCCTGTTTAAGAAAATCTTCTTTATTCCCTTCTCATGAAATAAATTTCGTCATTTCCGCCATTTTTTCTATCTGCCTCTCCATCACATATTAAAAATTACTTGATATCTCTATGTTTTTTAATGAAAAACATATCAACCTATGATCTTTCTTGTGACTAGCTTCACATTTCATACTGATGCATTGGAATGAAATAAAATTTCATGAGATTTTGTGTTTGAGAAAATTATTTCATGAGGTGTGAAATGGACGCAAAGCTGTACATCACTGAGATCATCAATGAATTAACCTTCGTTAAGGACTCTATCCGTGAGGATGACTGCACCAAATTGATCGACGCTATTCAGCAAAGCCAGCGCGTTTTCTGCTATGGCCTGGGACGTGCCGGCTTTTCCATGAAAGCCTTCACCATGCGCCTGATGCATATGGGAAAAGAGGTTTACTTCCTGACGGAAACCATTACGCCGAACTTTGGGCCTGGCGATCTGTTTATCGTTTCTTCTGCTTCCGGTGAGACAGCACAACTGGTGGCGCTGGCGAAAAAAGCACGTCAGCTCGGCGGCGCTGTGGCGGTGTTAACCACGAATCGACACGCCACTATCACCGAGTTTGTCGACGTCATCGTGCAAATCAATGCCCCTTCCAAAAATCAAAAAGATTCTGTTTTCCGCTCGGCACAGCCGATGGCGTCGTTGTATGAGCAAGCTTTGCTGGTGATTGCCGATGCATTAGTGATGAAGATGGCTGCTGAAAGTGGTGCGCCGGAAAGTGAACTGTTTAAGCGCCACGCCAATCTGGAATAGTCGTCGCCGTTATTTGCTCGATACCCTACAGGAGAATAAAAATGAGCAAAAAAATAACATCCTTGTTTAACTTCAAGAAGTTGCAGAAATTTTCTTCTGCTCTGATGTTACCAATCGCCATTCTTCCGGCGGCGGGTTTGATTTTAGCCATCGGGATTTCATTTAACATTGAGCTGCTGGCGAATTGCGGCGGCCTGATTTTCGCCAACCTTCCTTTGCTGTTTTGTGTCGGTATTGTGATTGGCCTGACAGGTGATGGTTCTTCATCACTTTCAGCGATTATCAGTTACATGATCATGAATGCCACGATGGGAACGCAACTTGGCATTACTGCGGAGTCCGTTGCAGCCAGTAACGGTGATTATGCGATGATCCTCGGGGTACCGACGTTACAAACGGGAGTGTTTGGCGGTCTGATTGTCGCCATCTTTGTTTATCTGCTCTATACCCGCTTCCACAATATTGAATTGCCTCAGTTTCTTGGTTTCTTCGGTGGAAAACGCTTTGTACCGATTATTACGGCTGTGGCGGCAATTATTGTCGGCTATTTATTGCCGTGGCTGTGGATACCGGTACAAAAAGGTCTGGCGTCGCTTTCAACGCTGGTGACCAGTGGACATAACGCGAACTTCGCGGCCTTTATTTACGCCGTTGGCGAACGTTCGCTGATTCCTTTTGGCCTGCATCATATCTGGAACGTGCCGTTTTATTACAACTTTGGCGACTACATGACCAAATCCGGGCAACTGGTGACGGGCGATATTCCGGTGTTCTTTGCCCAATTGCGCGACGGTGCTCCGTTGACGGCGGGGCTGTTTATGACAGGTCGTTTCCCGATCATGATGTTTGCGTTACCTGCCGCCGCGTTGGCGATGTATCAGGAAGCAAAACCGGAACGTAAGGCGCTGATTAAAGGCCTTTTACTCTCCGGTGCGCTGACCACATTTGTTACCGGGATTACGGAGCCGCTGGAATATGCATTTTTGTTTGCAGCTCCGGTTCTCTACATCATTCACATCTTCTTATATGCCACTTCATTTGTGCTGATGAACATCCTGAATGTGCACATTGGTCATCCTTTTGCTGGCGGTCTTATTGATTTCGTACTGAATGGCGTTATGCCAAACCGCACGCCGTGGTATCTGGTGTTCCTGGCAGGCGCGGGCTATGCAGCGATTTACTACACCGTATTTCGGGTACTGATCCGCAAGTTGAATCTGAAAACACCGGGGCGTGAGGATGAAGAGATTGCCGTTGCAACCACATTAACGCGCGAAGAACGTCCATACCAAATCATCGAAGCAGTAGGTGGTTTCGACAATATCGAAGATGTGGATGCCTGCGCAACACGCCTAAGGCTGGCGCTGGTAGACGATAAGAAAGTGAATGAAAAACGGCTGAAGGAGTTGGGGGCTGCGGGTTTAGTGAAACTGGGTGATGGCGGTGTACAGGTGATATTTGGCGGCAAATCGCAAATCCTGCGCGACGAAATCAAAACCGTAATGAGCAGACCGCGCCCGACAGAAATGACAGTGGCCTGTGCTAACTAATTCGAGATTAGCGGGCTGGTTTCAGCCCGCCAGACAGAGAGAGCTGAAGTATGAATTCACAATTACTGGCTAATGCCATCCGAATGTTAAGTGTTGATGCGATCCAGAAAGCGAACTCCGGTCATCCGGGCGCGCCGATGGGGATGGCGGATATTGCCGAAGTGGTCTGGCGTCGTCACCTGCGTCATAACCCAAAAAATCCGCAGTGGTTTAACCGCGACCGCTATGTTCAGTCGAACGGTCACGGCTCCATGTTGATTTACGCTTTGCTGCATCTTACAGGCTACGACCTGTCGATGGATGATATTCGCGACTTTCGTCAGCTCCACTCCCGCACGCCGGGTCATCCAGAATATGGTTATACGCCGGGTGTTGAAACCACCACCGGCCCGTTGGGGCAGGGCGTAGCTAATGCGGTGGGGATGGCGATTGCGGAGAAGGCGCTGGCGGCAGAATTTAACAAACCGGGCTTTAATATTGTTGATCATCACACATGGTTATTTTTGGGTGATGGCTGTCTGATGGAAGGGATCTCCCACGAGGCCTGTGGTCTTGCAGGAACGCTGAAGCTCGGCAATCTGATTGCTATCTGGGACGATAACGGTATTTCGATCGATGGTCACGTAGAAGGCTGGTTCGCTGAAGATACGGCTGCCCGTTTTCGTGCCTACGGCTGGCATGTCATTGAAGGCGTTGATGGTCACGATCCAGAAGCGGTAGATGCTGCGGTGCGTGAAGCGAAAAGCGTCACGGATAAGCCCAGTCTGCTGTGCTGCAAAACGATTATCGGTTTTGGTTCGCCAAATAAAGCCAACAGCCACGATTGCCACGGCTCGGCGCTGGGTGCAGATGAAGTGGCGCTGGTGCGTGAACGTCTGCAATGGCCGTATGCCCCTTTCGAAATTCCTGGTGAAATTTATGCCGAATGGGATGCGACCGAGAAAGGCGCGCAGGTTCAACAGGAATGGGATGCACTGTTTGCCGACTACGCGAAGCAGTGGCCGGAACTGGCGGCGGAGTTTACTCGTCGCATGAAGGGTGATTTGCCTGCTGGCTGGGCCGAGAATATGCAGAAATATGTGCACGATCTGCAATCCCATCCGGCGGCGCTGGCAACCCGTCAGGTTAGCCAGAAATGCCTCAATCACTTCGCAGATATGCTGCCGGAACTGATGGGCGGCTCGGCGGACTTGTCGCCCTCTAACCTGACTCGCCATCAGAAATCGGTTGATTTCACCGGAGAAAATCCGGCGGGGAATTACATCTCCTATGGCGTGCGTGAATTTGGTATGTCGGCCATCATGAACGGTCTTGCGCTGCATGGTGGGTTTATCCCTTACGGCGGTACTTTCCTGATGTTTATGGAATATGCGCGTAATGCACTGCGCATGGCGGCGCTGATGAAGATCCGCTCGGTGTTTGTTTATACCCACGATACCATCGGCCTGGGCGAAGACGGCCCGACACATCAGCCCGTTGAGCAACTGGCGTCGCTGCGTCTGACGCCGAATATGGAAACCTGGCGCGGTTGCGATCAGGTGGAAGTGGCGGTGGCCTGGCAACAGGCGATTGAGCGCAAAGATGGCCCAACGTCGTTGGTATTAACGCGCCAACCTCTGGCGCAACAGCCGCGCACCGCTGCACAGTTGGCAGAGATTGCGCGTGGTGGTTATGTACTGAGTGATTGTGACGGTCAGCCTGAGATGATCCTCATTTCTGCGGGTTCAGAGATTGAGTTAGTGGTCAGCGCCGCAAAAGCGTTAACGGAAGAAGGGCGTAAAGTTCGCGTGGTTTCCATGCCGTGTACCGAGCGTTTCGATAATCAGGATGCGGCGTACAAAGAGTCGGTATTGCCAAAAGCTGTACGCAAACGTCTGGCGGTAGAAGCCAGCATCGCCGGATTCTGGGAACGCTACGTGGGCCTGGACGGTAAAGTGATCGGCATGACGAGCTTTGGTGAGTCTGCTCCGGCGAATGTGTTGTTCAAACACTTTGGTTTTACGCCGGAAAATGTCCTGGCGCAGGCGCGTGAGCTACTGAACAGCTAAACCTGCACAAGGGGTGAAAGGATGACCTTTTACCCCTTGAAACGGGAGCCAAGAAACTCTTCACGGGTGCGGTATTTCTCGTAATGCGCCTTGTTTTTATACATAAACAACAGCACCAGCATATCAATAACGCCCATTGCCGGAACGCGAGTGGAGTCGAAGGCTTCAAAGAAGATTTTATCGCTGACCGCGGTATTGAGTTGATGGGTGGAGAGTTTTGATAACGGAGATTTAATATAGTTAGTGATACAAACGGATTTGGCACCGCGCTCTTTCACCACTTTAAAGATATCGACCATTAAGTTGGTGCTGCCAGAGTTAGAAATACCAATCGCCAGGTCGCGTTTCCCCATAGAATATGCCGCATTAATTTGCATTTCCGGGCTGACGTGAACAACGGTTTTTAATCCGAGTTGGCTGAATTTATAAGCACTATAAACGGCCAGTGGGTTTGAATTTCCGGCAGCAAAAAAGAAAATAGTATCGCAATTAGCAAGTAGTTTGAGAATGGACTCAAGCACTTCGGCATTAAAAAATTGCGTTGATTGTATTAAATCTTCGGCCTGTTTTTTTAATAAAAAGGTTGCCAAAGATGTTATATCGCTGAAGTCGGTATTTTCAGGATAGCTATTGTCAGGATTAATGACTTCTTTTGCTAATGCAATTTTTAAATGGTAATAACCCTGATAACCTAATTTCTTACAGGTGCGTACGATAGTCGCTTCACTGGCATGGCTTTTTTCTGATAGTTCAGTGACACTATAGTTCACGACTTCATGTGCGTGGCTAAGAATATAGTCAGCGACCTTTTTTTCCGCCTGATGCAGTGTAGGGTAATTGCTTTGAATCAGACTTTTTACGGTTATGTTATTCATAATTAGTAAATTTCATTCTGACAGAAAGTGCTGATTATAACATAGTTTTCAGGCGTGGATAGGTGTGAAAAAATGAAGGTGTGCAGTGAACGTAATGATTAACAGACCGGTTAATTTTCATGAATTACGTCAACTGCACAAAAATAATTTAAACGGGCGCTCTAATTAAAGCAAGACTTATATTTTTATCATTGTATTGTCAATTAAATACAAATCGTGTCATTAATTGCTGGTTTCTTAAATATTCTATGCACCACTGACAGGCTTTGCCCATACCATCGGAACGAGCGGCAAGAAATAACTTGGTGGCGTGTTTATGTTCGCGCATTGGCTTTTTAAGCAATTTACCGCTGTTCAATAACGGTAATGCCAGATGATGTGGAATATAACCAATACCGACGTTTTGTTCTATTAAGGCGATTGCCGTAGCGAAGTCAGGAACAAAAATGGGTTTTTGTCCTTCCAACAACCAGGCTTGCATCGGGGGGAAGTTAACGGAGGTATCGCGGATACAAACCGCTGGATAATGACGCAATTCACTGTTTTCTAATGGATGCCGCTTCGCTGCCAGTGGGTGGAGTGGGCTGACGACAAAATCCCATTCCATTTGTCCGACCGGTTCGCTAATGATGCTTTCACTGCTTGGTACTGCATGAGGAGCACCGTAGACCAGATCAGCACGCTTACTGTACAGCGCATCCCAGCAGCCGTTGTATACCTCAAGATCTACCGTCAGTGTTGTTGATGTGAATTGCCGTTCAAAATCTCGAATAAATGCCACCAGCAAATCACCAGGAATAATATTGTTTACCGCAATTGTCAGTTCACGCTCAATACCATCGTGAATCAGCACTGTGTTGCGCTTTAATGCTTCCAGGTCGCCAAGAATAGTTTTGCTATGTTCGATGAAGTAACTTCCCGCTGGCGATAATTCAATATAGCGTCCCTTACGAATGAACAGTTCAACGCCCAGGCTCTCTTCCGCTTTCTTGATGGTGTAACTGATGGCGGAAGGGACTTTATTTAACTGCTCGGCTGCGGTGGTAATGCTCTGGTGTCTGGCGACCAGATGAATAACACGAAGCGTTTCGTCTGAGATGAACATAAGGCTCCCTGGTCAGTGGTAAAGTGGCTGAATCTCTCCAGATTCAGCCGTAATCATTGCCTGAGTATACCCAGGAATTAGCGGTGTTGACTTGCCCGACTGAGAATCGCATACGCGATACATGCCACCAGAATCGAGTCTACCGAAGGGATCGTCGTCAGGGTGAATAAGCCTTTTACGGTCATAAAGCCAACCGCTGCGCCTATGATCCATGCTGCGAATGTCAGCACTTTAATCTGTGACTCCTGGGCTAACACTGACTCTTGATAGCCATTACGGCGATAAAGGAAAAAGTCAGCGATATAAATTCCGGCAACGGGTGGCGTGGCGATACCCAGGAACAGCAGAAACGGAATAAACCACGCCATAATATCCATACTGCCTACGATGGCGGAAAGGATACCCAGCGCCACGGTAATCTGCCATTTGGGAAAGCGGGTAAGCAGTGTGGAAACCACCAGCGTGCCCTGGAACATATTGCCCGCGTTACCGGTGACGCAGGCGAAAATCAACAACAGCGCCGCAGGCAGAACTGCACCGAATACCGCCATCGCACCCAGTAAAGATCCCTGACCACTAATGGCGCTCGGCGTTGCACCCGCCCAGTAGAGCAGAGGGTAGGCAACCAGAAACGTCACGCCTGCGGCAATCAGCGCATGTTTGCGGTTATGCACAAAACTACCGAAATCAGGCAGTGTGGCAACCAGCACAATAATGGTGCCAACAACGGTGGAAACGGCGACACCTGTATTCATCTCCACAATCGCCGCTGGTACTGCCACTTCGGTATGGGTTGCCACATAGAGGATGTAACACAGCACCAGCGCGATAACCGGCACGGCAACCTGGGCAATTTTTCCCAGAACGGCAAAGCCAAATGCCGTAGAGGCGACAAAAATGACACAGCCAGCCGCCACTAACAGTGCCAGTGGAACTTCCAGTCCATGTTGAGCCAGTAAGTCATGTACCGAATGACCAAACATATTGGCGGTAACGGCAATCCAGCCGAACAGACTTATCGCCATCAAAATGTTAATGGCGATGGCCCCTTTTTCGCCAAACGAATATTTCACAATGCCATACGTTGGCAGGCGGGCTTTTTCTCCCACGCTAATGGTGATGGCTGAAAGTAAGGTCAGAATGACGCCGCCTAACAATACGACGCTAATTAAACTGCCGCTGGAAAGTTGATTGCCGAGGCTTGAGGATGACAACAGCACAGGTGTGACGGCAATACCCAGCAAAATCATGGCAATACGCAATCCTGATGCCGTATTCAGATTCTCTTCTTTTTTACGCATAGTATGTTCCCTTTATAAATGCGCGTTACACAGTATGAAAATGCCCGGTGTATTTACGCCAGCTACCCAGTTCTGTAATTTCCCGTTGGCCTTCGGTCAGCCAGTTTTCTGCCAGTACGCCCAGCACTTCGCTACCATCGGCAAGTTTGATTTTGCCAATTGCCAGCCCAGCGGGTTCGCTCATTAACAGAGCGGCAAAACTGGCCAGCGGTAATTGCCAAATTTCTACGTCGACGTGTGTTCCTCCTTCATTCACGCGAATCATTCCCGGATGGCGATCATTAATACTCCACAACCGGTAATGGGCGTCAGTTCGGTCTTCACGGACAAAAATACCGCCCGCTTTTTGCATATTTGGGTTGAGTTCCAGGCCGCGCATCAGCGTTCCGTTAACGGCTAAAAGCGTTGTAGTCATTGTGTTCTCCAGAGAATTAAAGGGTTATCCATGTACCGCTCTGATGCGCCAGGGCTGCTTTTATGGTTTGCGGTGAAGTAATCAGGCCGCTGGCCTGTTTGCCTTGTTGCTGGCTGGCATTGATGAAATCAACAATGGCTTCCACTTTGGGTTGCATACTGCCGACACCAAACTGACCTTCCCGCAACAGCGTTTGCGCTTCGGCAACGCTGATAGCGTCGAGCCACTGTTGTTGTGGTGTACCAAAGTTAATCGCCACTTTTTCTACACCGGTGGGGATCACCAGCAGATCTGCGCCTAACTGACTGGCGAGCAGCGCGGAGGCCAGATCTTTATCGATCACGGCTTCTACACCTTTCAGTTGTTGCCCGTCTCGCACCACCGGAATACCGCCGCCGCCGCAGGCAATAACCAGATATCCCTGGCGCACCAGGTGAGCGATGGTGTCGTGCTCAATAATTTCCAGTGGTGCAGGAGAGGGAACTGTACGCCGCCAACCACGCCCGGCGTCCTCCATCAGCGTCCAGCCGAGTTGTTGTTGGCGTTGTTGGGCCGTTGCTTCATCGAGAAACGCGCCAATCGGTTTACTGGGGCTGGCGAAAGCATCGTCATGTGGGCTGACTCGCGTTTGTGTCACCAGGGCAATTACCGGTTTGTTTATGCCACGGCGAGCGAGTTCGTTATGCAGCGCTTTCTGGAACATGTAGCCAATTGCACCTTGTGTATCACCCACGGCGTAATCAAGTGGAACCGGAGAAACTTCGTTACTGGCGAGTTCAGAGCGGCGCAGAATAAAGCCCACCTGCGGGCCATTACCGTGGGTTAGCACCAGGTCCCATCCGGCTTCAACCATATCAACGATATGCTGCACGCTTTCCATCACTGCAACATATTGATCGGGGATACTATTGCGTTGCTCGTCCTGAATGAGCGCATTGCCGCCAACCGCGACGACAGCCAGTGGCTTAACCATGATGGTTCTCCTTTGCGACGATCTCCGCCAGTGCACGTACAGCGGCGACAAAACAGGCCATCGGCGCAGTGGTGATCCCGGCACCAATTTGCCCGACCCCCGCTTGTTTGTGGGCGATACCCGTATTGATGACCGGTAAAATGCCGCGATCGGTCACTTTACGCGCATCAATCCCTGCTGCGGTGGGGGCAAAATTGAGGGCTGGAAGTGTAAATGCGGGGTTACCGCCGAGGGTGATGGCTTGCATCCGACGGCTGTTATTGGTGGCATCGGCAGGGGTGCCTCCCACAAATTTGACGATCGCCGGAGACGACGCCATCGCGAAGCCACCCACACCTGCGGTTTCAGTAATTGCGCTATCACCCAGGTCAGCAGCAGCGTCGTCAACGCCAAATCCGGGGAAGAACAGACCTTCAACGGCATTGGCAGGAGCCTGGAACCAGCGATCGCCAGTACCGGAAATCCGAATACCAAAATTCACCCCGTTACGCGCCATCACCGTAACCATTGAACTGAACGGTACATTGGCGGCGGCATCCATCATTGCTTTACAGGCGGCCATCGACAGATTGAGGAAGAAGTGATCGTTACCGGTGATAAATGCCACGACGCGCTGGATATGTTCCTGTGGAAGAGAGCAGGCCAGCAATGCCGGGAGCAGGCGCTTAATCAGCAAACCGGTAGCGGCAGCATTGCGGTTATGAACTTCATCCCCCATATGCAGCGCCTGCGCCATTAATGGCTTGAGTTCCAGCTCGCCGTGTTGTGCGATTGCTGCTTTCATTGCCGGCGTCAGTTCATCGCGCATCCAGGCCAGACGATTGAGAACTTCATCGTTATTGGCGCCAAAACGGAGAACCTTACCCAGACCTTCATTGAAATTGCTAAAAGTACGGTGGCCGTTGGTTTTGTTTTCTACCACCCATAACGGCATCGACGGGCTGATGATGCCTGCCATTGGGCCAACCGCGTGATAATGATGACAAGGGGCAAGGTCGATTTCGCCTGCGTTTATTTGGTTTTCAGCGTCTTGCTGGCTGGTGGCCCAACCTTCGTACAGCATGGCACCAATAATCGCCCCTTTTACCGGACCACACATCTCTTCCCAGGCAATCGGCGGGCCAGAGTGCAAAATACGTTTTTGTTCAGCCATTGCTGGAATGGCCTCTTTAGCAAGCATGACATCCACCAGCACGGGCTGTGCTTCGAGATAACGTGCCATGGCGATTTGGTTGGCATTTTCTACCAGGGGATGACGTAGCAACGATGCCAGATCCAATCCAGCGTCAATATCGCCTTGTGCTGGTGGCTGCCAGTTGAGTGCAATTGCGCTTCCCCCGGCATGTTGAATATTGTCAGCAAAACTGTGTAGTCCCGCGTTCACAACCTTCAAAGGCTGATTAAATAAGGTATTCATGCGTTTAGCCCCTTTTTCTGCAACTGAGTCTGTGCAACGGTGCTGGCCCATAGCGCCGCCTGTGCATTGCTGCTGGCGATGATGACCCCTGCATTTTGTAGTGCGCTTATCTGCTGACTGCGTATTTGCGGATCAGCTTCCGTTCCGCAAACGTGCGCAATCAGCAACGGAGCGTTATTCATGTCGATGTGTGAAAGTTGGTCCAGTAATTCGCTGGCAGGCGTCGTGGAAGCGCCATAACCAAGTACCAGGTCGAATAACACGACGGCAGTGTGTGAGTCGTTGAGTTCGTTGAGCAGACGTTGATTGCGCAGAGTCGGGTCGATCATTGGATGCGGTTTGCCACGGGTGAAATCATCGTCGCCCATATCGATCAACGTGTGATCTTCGCTTTGCCAGATATTTGCCAGAGCACTATTACCCGCAACTGGCGTATTGGAAGCTGCGCTGAATCCCTTTTGTTGGCAGATAAGTTGCGCTTCGTAGCAGAAGGTTCCTCCGGCGAAAACACCGCGTATCGCCTGGCGATGGGCTGGCAGGCGCTG
>ERZ506827.365-NODE-365-length-13029-cov-36.0691_pt1 | contig 13029 bp, 8 predicted proteins | sample MGYA00513978_ERZ506827 | MGnify/ENA metagenome assembly ERZ506827 | reverse complement strand
TTCCGGAACGTCATGTCCTGTCGGATAGAAGTATGTGAGAAAGCACGGAAAAATGACAATAAGAATGGCATATGAAATGGTCATGCCCTATCATCTTCATATGCCATCTTATTTTTTAGAGACATTTACTGAATATCCCAAACAAAAACCGGAAGAAGAAAACCTGTTGTTTCTCCTTCCGGTTTTGTTTGTATCTTTTCTTTCGTCTTATTTTCCGTCTATCTCTTTCAACAGCTCGTCTACCGCAGCTTTCAATTGTGTGTCTTCACCTTTCACTACTGTTTCCGGTGAATTGGCCACTTTGATATCCGGCTCTAATTGTGAATTTTCCAGATAACTTCCATCCGGCAAGCGATAGCCGATAACAGGAATGCCGAATACCAGTGTCGGATCCTGCAATGTTTCCCAAGATACGCTGGTCATGGTTCCCGGTACAGGCATACCTACCAGCTTGCCTATTTTTTGATGGCTGTATACCCACGGAGTGCCGTGTGCGTTACTGTAGTTGGCTTCACACTGCACCATGATACTCGGCTTGTTCCAACGGCGGCTGGGCATATCGCAAGCTTCACGTCCGCGAACTACCTGTGTAAAGTATTTCTTTCCGCTGAACAGGATCTCAATATCCTCGTGCAAACGTCCTCCGCCATTGAAACGGGTATCGATGACGATACCTTCACGGTTATTGTACTTGCCCAGAATATCCGAATAAACGGAACGGAAGCTGTCATCTCCCATGGATTCAATGTGCACATATCCCAAACGGCCGTTCGACCATTTGTCTACATCGGCTGCCCGTTGTTTTACCCAGCGTGCATAGAGCAGATCGCTCATTACACCATTGCTGACAGGAACAACTACTTCTTCCCAACGTTCTTTGGTCTGCGGGTTATAGAGCGTAACCAGTGTTTTCTTTCTGGCTTTACCGTTCAGCAGAACAGAGTAATCGCTTTCGGGAGTGATTTCCTGACCGTCGATCTTTTCAATGATATTTCCGGCCTTCACTTTGGAACGGGCGTGGTCGAAGGGGCCTTTTTCCACTACTTCAGAAATCAGCAGACCTTTGCCGTTATGATTCCAGTCATACAGTAATCCTAAGGTAGCGGTGGCATCTCCTTTCAGTTGCGGACGGAAACGTCCTCCGGTATGTGAAACGTTCAGTTCACCCAGATATTCGCTCAGTAATTCCGCAAAGTCATAATTATTATCGATATGCGGCAGGAACTTGCGATAGGCTTTGGTCATGGCATCCCAGTCTATTCCGTGCATGTTCAGGTTGTAGAAGCGTTTCTGTTCTTGTTTGTATACATGGTTGAACATATAGTCACGTTCGGCTGCGAGGTCCATTTTCACGTGGGCTTGATAGCTGATGGGCTTCAAACTTTCAGAATCAGTACCCATTTTCTGCATCGTGTTACTGCCTAGCAAGAACAAGTTCTTTCCATCCTTGTCCATTTCCATGTTGGCCCATCCGGCATCCATTTTATGGAGCAACTTGGTATCTTTCTTGCGCAGATTCATTTTCCACAGGTCATAGCCGCCTTCAAAGGCAGAGAGGTAATATAAGGTCTCGCCGTCTTTGGTGATAATGGCGCTCCCCAAATCGGAAGAGTTGGGAGTAAGGCGTACGATGCGGTCCTCTATGTTGTTCAGTTCCACCACAATGTCCTTTACTTTTTCCTCTTTCTTCTCTTCGGATTTTTCTTTGTTATCACCTTTCTTTTTATCGTTTTTCTTGGCTTCGGTTGTGTTCTTTTGTTCTTTTTCCAGTTCTTTCTGCAATTCGTAATCTTCTTTGCTCAGGCGGAATTTGTCGTATGCATCCTGGTTCATAAATACCAGCATCACATCGTTCAGTGATCCCCATGAGGCATGGGCACGCATACCATAACGCTCGGTAATGAATAAAATGGCATTACCATCCAGTACCCAGCGGGGGGAGCCACTGGTATAGCCGCTATTGGTCAGATTGATAATTTTTCCTCCTTGTGCACTTACCATACCTATATCGGAATATGGATCATGCCGGTTTCCGATAAATTCCAATGTGAACCATTTGCCGTCCGGCGACCATGAATAGTCAAAGCCACCGCCGGTACTGAACCAGGTGGAACCGTCAGTGACCTGACGTACCTTTTTGGTTTCCAGATTAATCACCATCAACCGGTTACGGTCTTCTATAAAGGCAAGTTCCTTCCCGTCCGGTGAGAATTGCGGATAGGTACGTTCTGTCTTGTCCGAAGGCAGGAGTACTTCTTCTTCAATGGCAGTCGCATTGGGGAAGTTGGCTTCCTCCTTACGTGCAATCTTGGCCATGTAAAGTTCCCAGTTTCCGTTGCGTTCACTGGCGTACGCCAAAGTACGGTTGTCCGGTGAGAAAGTAAGTCCTGCTTCACGGGCAGGGGTATGTGTGATTTGCTTGGTGGTATTATAATCGGCGGAAGTGACGAATACTTCACCTCGTACAATGAAAGCAACTTGTTTGCCGTCCGGTGATACGGTAGCTGAGGTTGCTCCGTTACTGAAATTCAGATCCGCTATTGTATTTTGGTCATCACGGATGATATCGATTTTGACTTTCTGCGGTTTATCTCCTTGTTTTTGAGTGTATATTTCTCCATCATACGTATAACAGAGAGTGCCGTTGCTGCCCATTGACAGGAAGCGGACCGGATGGGTCTTGAAATGGGTGACCGTTTTCAATGATTGAGGACTACTTATCGGAAAGGAATATACGTTGAATGTACCTCCGTCTCGTTCGCTCAGGAAATAAACGGTTTGCCCGTCGGGCGCAAATACAGGGTTACGGTCTTCGCCTGCATGGGCGGTCAGGTTGGTATGCTTGCCGTTTTCCGAATCATATAACCATACGTCACGGGTGATGGACGAGGTGTGGTGTTTGCGCCATTCGTCTTCAAAACCTTTGCGGTCTTGGTAGAGAAATGTTTTTCCTGATTTGTCAAAGCAGACCATTTCTGCGGGAGTACCCAGCACCTGTTCGGTACGTCCGCCGGTTACCGGGACTTTGTATAGTTCTGTCATGGCCGAGGTAGGGAACAAGGCACTGTTGGCAGGGTCTTGGATAGAGGCCGAGAACAGGATATAGTTGCCGTCGGTGGTGAAGGTTGACGGTATTTCGGAAGCCGAATGGGTGGTAAGACGCCGGGCTGCTCCGCCATCGGCCGACATGACGAACAGGTCGAAATTGCCATTGCGGTCACTGGCGAAGGCAATCTGTTTACTATCCGGTGACCAGATGGGGCTGCACTCGTATGAGGCTTGTGTAGTGAGTTGGGTGGCAGTTCCTCCGTTGGCGGGTACTTTATAGATGTCTCCTTTATAACAGAATGCAATTTCCGTGCCGTCGGGGGAAATTTGCACGTCACGCAGCCATAAAGGTGTAGCTGCATAACTGCTTGCTGCAACAAAGCTTAAAGCAAGGCAAGTTAGAAGTTTTTTCATGTATTTATTTCTTTTAGTTTGTACGCAAAGTTAAGCATTTGCACTTTATTGCAAAAAAAAGTGCGAAAATATTTGGAATATATTGCAGGAAAAACGTATCTTTGCACCGCTTTCTAAGGAAAGCACATAATGATTGGACTATGGTGTAATGGTAGCACAACAGGTTTTGGTTCTGTTTGTCCAAGTTCGAATCTTGGTAGTCCAACAGTTTTCAATCCGAAATGAAACAAAAGCCCGTTAAACATACAGTTTGACGGGCTTTTTTCGTATCGATCATATCCTTTAATATAGTCAATACAAGGAGCAGCAGTAAAAAAACAATCGATGCCGTTAATTAGCGGCTTAGCACATTTACAATTTCCACCACATACATCTTGTGAAAACCACCGTGTGATTCCCCATACCATCGGTCCGTAATGCTCTTGTCGATAAAGTTTCCGGGCTTGATCAGATCGGCATACAGTTTCTTGCATTCAAAAGTCAACCGCGCCTGCTCAAAAGTGATGCTTCCGTTCTCGGTGAACAAGGGCGATAGTCCTGTCGCTTTTACTTTATCCATGTCACGTCCCGATTTGGAACCGCATATCTTATGTATTTCTTTATGCTCTTCACCTAGAAAAGAGAGAGTGAGATAGTCATTCTGCTCTATAAAGTCGAATGTATAACGTTCGGGGCGGATAAAGATAAAGGCTACCGGACGGTTCCATAGAAATCCTGCACCTCCCCAGTTTGCCGTCATGGTGTTGAATTTGTCTTTGGTACCGGCGGTTACCAACATCCATTCCTTGCTGATTGTCTCAAACAGATTGTCAGTCAGTTCGTTTACTTTTATTTCTTTCATTGTTTCCGTATTTTTAGCTAGTACAAAGATATAATTTTTTTCTTTTACTGTTTCAGATTAAATTTGCTAATTATTATCTTTGCGAGAAATATTAATTAAAAAAAGAAAGGACGATACAGTGGCAAATGATGTAGTTTTAACCCCGATGATGAAGCAGTTTTTTGAGTTGAAGGCAAAGCATCCCGATGCGATTATGCTATTCAGGTGCGGGGATTTTTATGAAACTTATTCAGAAGACGCTATTGTTGCCTCAGAGATTTTGGGTATTACGCTGACCAAGCGGGCCAATGGACAGGCAAAGAGCGTAGAAATGGCCGGCTTTCCTTTCCATGCATTGGACACGTATTTGCCCAAGCTGGTACGTGCCGGCAAGCGGGTGGCCATTTGTGACCAATTGGAAGATCCCAAGATGACCAAGAAACTGGTAAAGCGCGGTATCACCGAATTGGTGACTCCGGGTGTAGCCATCAATGACAATGTTCTTTCTTACAAAGAAAATAATTTTCTGGCTGCCGTTCATTTTGGGAAAGCCAGTTGTGGTGTGGCCTTCCTTGATATCTCTACCGGTGAGTTCCTTACCGCAGAGGGGCCTTTTGACTATATAGACAAGTTGTTAAATAATTTCGCCCCCAAAGAGGTGCTTTTCGAGCGTGGTAAACGGGGAATGTTTGAAGGAAATTTCGGAAGCAAGTTCTTTACTTTTGAGTTGGATGACTGGGTGTTTAATGAAAGTTCCTCACGCGAGAAGCTGTTGAAGCACTTTGAGACCAAGAACTTAAAAGGTTTCGGGGTGGAGCACCTTAAGAATGGTATTGTAGCTTCGGGAGCTATTTTGCAATACCTCAATATGACGCAGCATTATCAGATCGGCCATATAACTTCTCTTTCCCGTATAGAGGAAGACCGTTATGTGCGGCTGGATAAATTCACGGTACGGAGCTTGGAACTCATAGGTAGCATGAATGAGGGCGGAACCAGTCTGCTGGATGTGATCGACCGCACTATCAGCCCTATGGGAGCCCGTCTGCTAAAACGCTGGGTAGTCTTTCCGTTGAAAGATGAGAAGCCTGTCAATGAGCGTCTGGATGTAGTGGAATACTTCTTCCGCGAGCCGGATTTCAAAGAGTTCATAGAAGAGAAATTACATCTGATAGGAGATTTGGAACGTATTGTTTCGAAAGCTGCCGTAGGACGAATCTCTCCACGCGAGGTGGTGCAACTTAAAGTAGCTTTGCAAGCCATAGAGCCGATTAAGAATGCCTGTTTGAATGCGGATAACAGGAGTCTCCGCCGTATTGGGGAACAACTGAATTTATGTCTGTCTATCCGTGAAAAAATAGCGAAAGAGGTTAAGAATAATCCTCCTTTGCTGGTGAATAAAGGCGGTGTGATAGCAGACGGGGTGAATGCGGAACTGGACGAACTGCGGCAGATAGCTTTTTCCGGCAAGGATTATCTGCTCAAAGTACAGCAACGTGAAAGTGAACTGACCGGCATTCCCAGCTTGAAAATTGCTTATAACAATGTGTTCGGTTACTATATTGAGGTGCGTAACACGCATAAGGACAAGGTACCTGCCGACTGGATCCGTAAACAGACGCTGGTGAATGCGGAACGCTATATTACTCAGGAACTGAAAGAATACGAAGAAAAGATCTTGGGGGCCGAAGATAAGATTTTAGTGCTTGAAACAAAGCTCTATAACGAATTGGTGGTCGCTTTGGCAGAGTTTATTCCAGCCATTCAGATTAATGCCAGTCAGATTGCCCGATTGGATTGTCTGCTGGCTTTTGCCAATGTGGCGAAAGAGAACAATTATATCCGTCCTGTTGTGGAGGACAGTGAGGTGATTGACATCAGGCAAGGCCGTCATCCTGTCATCGAGAAGCAGCTTCCGGTAGGGGAGAAGTATATTGCCAATGATGTCTTTCTGGACTCGGAAACCCAGCAAATCATTATCATTACCGGTCCCAATATGGCGGGTAAGTCGGCTTTGCTACGCCAGACTGCGCTGATTACCTTGTTGGCGCAGATGGGTAGTTTTGTTCCTGCCGAAAGTGCGCGGATCGGTATGGTGGATAAAATATTCACCCGTGTGGGAGCCAGCGATAACATTTCTGTGGGCGAATCTACCTTTATGGTTGAAATGAATGAGGCGGCAAATATTTTGAACAACCTCTCTAGCCGTAGTTTGGTGCTGTTTGATGAGTTGGGACGGGGAACCTCCACTTATGATGGTATTTCCATTGCTTGGGCTATTGTGGAGCATATTCACGAGCATCCTAAAGCCAAGGCACGTACGTTGTTTGCCACTCATTATCATGAGTTGAACGAGATGGAGAAATCTTTCAAGCGCATCAAGAATTACAATGTATCTGTGAAGGAGATAGATAATAAAGTGATTTTTCTGCGCAAACTGGAACGTGGCGGCAGCGAACATTCTTTCGGTATTCATGTGGCAAAGATGGCAGGTATGCCGAAAAGCATCGTGAAGCGTGCCAATGATATTCTGCATCAACTGGAAACGGACAACCGCCAGCAGGGCATTGCCAAGCCTACGGCTGAGATAGCGTCCGGCCGGAGCGGAATGCAGCTCAGCTTCTTCCAGTTGGATGATCCGGTATTGAGTCAGATACGGGATGAGATTCTGAATTTGGATGTCAATAATCTGACCCCTCTTGAAGCATTGAATAAACTGAATGATATCAAGAAGATAGTAAAAGGCAAATAAATGCCTTCATTTTTCATTAACCGTTAATAACTAACCATTAATCATTATCATGAAACACTTACTAACCTTATGGATGTTGGCCTTGTGTCTGTGTGTTTCGGCCAAGAAAACATGTCCGAAAGTAATTCCCGCCCTGCAAGAGTGGAAGGGGGGAAGTGGAAAACTCGTATTGCCTGCTGAAGGCAGTATTGTTGTAGCTCCTGCCGATGAGGCGGCACTGAAAAGTGTGGCGACTGTGCTGGCACAGGACTTGAAAGATCTGTTGGATTGGAACTATACCATTAGGACCGGGAAACCGGGAAAGAATGATATTTATCTTTCATTGATGAAACCCGACAAACAATTGGGAAAGGAAGGGTATGTGCTGACTGCCGGACGCTATGCCGGTATTGAAGCACCGGCTCGTCAGGGAGTCTTTTGGGGAACCCGGAGTTTGTTGCAGATTCTTTATAATGAAAAAGGACAGTTGCCCAAAGGAGTTGCACGTGATTGGCCGCAATATCCCAGTCGTGGCTTCATGCTGGATGTGGGCCGTAAGTTCTTCACAATGGATTTCCTGCGGCAATATGTCAAAATACTATCGTTCTATAAACTGAATGAATTCCAGATTCATCTCAATGACAATGGTTTTGTACAGTTCTTTGATAACGACTGGAACAAGACCTATGCTGCTTTCCGCCTGGAGAGTGAGCGTTTTCCGGGGCTGACCGCCAAGGATGGTTCTTATACCAAGAAAGAATTCACCGATCTGCAACGTCTGGGCATGGAATATGGTGTGAATGTGATTCCGGAGATTGATATTCCGGCTCATTCATTGGCCTTTACACATTATAAACCCGAGATAGGCAGTGATAAATATGGAATGGATCATTTGGATTTGTACAAGGAGGAAACCTATCGTTTTGTAGATTCTTTGCTGGATGAGTATCTTTCTGGTGAGAAACCGGTTTTCATAGGTCCCGACGTACATATCGGTACAGACGAGTACAATGCCAAGGAAGCTGAGAAATTCCGCTATTTTACAGATCGGTATCTGAAGTATGTAGAGAAATACGGGAAGAATGTCCGTATGTGGGGAGCACTGCGCTGGTTGAAAGGAAACACTCCGGTGAAAGCGGATAATGTAACTATTAATGCCTGGTCATACGATTGGATTGATCCTAATGCTTCTTTGAAAGACGGATATAAGATTATCAATACGTGTGATGCTTATCTTTATATTGTTCCGGCTGCCGGATATTATCGTGATTTCCTGGACACGAAATGGCTGTATGAGCAATGGCGTGTGGGTAAAGTGAATCCTAAGGAAGAGTTGCCTGAAGGAACTCCGGGACTGTTGGGAGGTATGTTTGCCGTATGGAATGACCATTGTGGTAACGGTGTGTCACAACAGGATGTGCATTTCCGTACATTCCCGGCCGCTCAGGTACTGGCCGAGAAGATGTGGAGAGGGAAGAATGAAATGGTTTCTTACGAGGAATTTGAGGAATTGTGCAAACAGATGCCTGAAGCTCCCGGTGTCAACCTGCTGGGGCGTGTGCAGGGTGAGGTAGTCCTTCCGGGGCAGAATGAAGAACTGTCTTTGAACGGTACGGACAGCATTGCCACTATGTTGCCGGAGGTAGGCTATCCATACGTGGTAGAATTTGAAATAAATCCGGACAAAGACCAAAATATCAACGGTATTTTGTTTAAAGGTCCTCATTCCACCGTATATGCCAATTGGGAAAATAAGGGAAAATTGGCTTTCAGCCGTGACGGCTATACGTTTGTATTCCACGCTGCCACACTGCCTGCCGGAGCATGGACGAAGGTACGCATAGAGGGAGACCACAAAGGTACTACTCTTTACATAAACGGTGAGAAAGCGGAACGTTTGGAAGGACGTGTCAAGCAGTTTTACAACTATACTCATAAACGCAAGGACAAGATGTATATGCAGGAAACTTTGGTGTTTCCCATGCGGCAGATTGGGGATGTGCAGAATGGGTTCAGAGGGAAGTTGCGGAATATAAATTGCACGCAATAAAAGATATTTCTTTTCTCTTGCTGTGTAGGGGCAGGTTTTAGACCTGTCCCTATGCCCAATAGGAGTGAAATTTCTCCGAATGTTATCTTTAATAGTGTTATATTGTTTATTATCAAAGTTTTATATGCGGTAAATGTTATCTGTTTTATTTTCATGAAAAGGGCTTTATACCTTACTTTGCATTATTAAACTTAAGCAACAAACCCGATGAAAATAAAACAAATTCTACTTTGCATGCTTTTAGCCTGCTTTATTCTTCCCGCTTCCGCACAGAATAGCTGGGGTATTGTAGGAGGCGGACTTTTTTCTAAATCTCTGTCCAGGGATGCACGCTTCAGCCTGGGCGGTTATGCCGGAGGAATGTATGACGTTCATGTTAAAAACTCGTGGTATGTACAACCACAATTATTATTTACTTATGAAGAATTCAGATCCAAGACAAGACTTGGTACCGATTCTTTTTTTAGTAAATTCAATTTGGAGCTTCCTATCCTTGCTTCTTATAATGTTGCTTTGAATAACAAATGGAATTTGCGCATCAATGCGGGACCGTATCTGTCCTATGCTATGTTTGGCAGGGATAAATCCATTGATTACGCTTATGGCAACGGAATGCATTCTAGTTTGGGCTGGTGGCATCAGGATTTTCCAGATCATTTTACTTACGGCGGAAGGGCCGGGGTTTCATTGGAATCCGAGCATTTCATTTACACTATCGATGGTAAGTGTTCTCTTCGTAAGAGACCTTTCGGGCAGAGTGTCAGTTTATCGGCCGGTGTAGGATATAAGTTCTGAGTTTTCTGTATCTTTGTCACCGGAGAATAAAAATAGAGTTGCATGTATGTTTATATAAAACAGTTGGGTATTGTTTGCCTTCTATGTTGGCTTGGTCTTTCCTGTACTTTGCAGCGCACGGAACATCCTGCTTTGCGGCAAGCCGGATACTTGATGGAAGAACATTCCGACAGTGCGTTTTCATTATTGAAATCCATCTCTTCCCTAACCGGTATGAGCCCGGAAGACAAGGCCGGTTACGCTTTGCTGCTGGCTGAGGCTGCGGATAAAAATGGTTATTCACTGCTTCCTTGTGACTCATTATTGAATTTTGCTCTCCATGTATATCATGAAGAAGCCAAAGAACATGCCATAGCTCTTCTGTATAAGGGTAAAGTGCAACAGGAAATGGAAAACTATGCCGATGCCTTGAAAAGTTACCGTATGGCACTTGAAATTCTTTCCGCCTATCCATGCGAATTCTATTGGAAAGGGTTTGTATATAATATGTTGGGTGGGCTGTATGGCAAACAGAACTTGTACGCACAGGCCAAAGATATGTATGTCAAGGCTTGTTATAATGATTCGCTGGCACGGCATAACCGTCATTTCATCAGTTCACTCAGCAATCTGGGGGTAGCTTACATCGGGTATGGAAATATAGACTCCGCTTTTATCTGCCAGCAACGCGCTTTGCAGCTTTCTCTTTCTACTGATAGTTTCCTTTTGCATTCTCTTTATGGAAATATAGGGGATTTATGCGGACGTACAGGACGGAACAGTATAGCTATTATTTGTCTGAAAAGGGCATACGATGCCTGTCGTCTTAGAGAAGACAGCTTGCAGTGTCTTTGGAATCTAGGGGAATCTTATTATAATAACGGGCAGCTTGATTCGGCTCTTTATTATTTGAACCGAAGCAAGGAAGCTGTCGATATTCATATCCGGTATCTCTCTTTCTTTGACTTGTATGCCATAGCCAAGCAGCAGGGAAATGTGGAGAAAGCTTTGGAATATCTGGAAATCAGCACCCAGTTGGAAGATTCTATCTATTCCACCAATGTGGCTACGGAACTGGAGAAGAAGACCTATCGTTGGAATGCCGACGCGCAAGTAAGGAAAGAACAGTTCAAGGCTAAACGGAGGATATACACCATTGCGATGATAGCTGTGGTGTTGCTGCTGGTCATTGTGATTATTTATCAACAGATACTGAAGAACAAGAAGATACAGCAATCCAATTATAAATATCTGTTGCAGAAGCTGAAACAGAACCTGATGGATATGCAGCAGAATATTGCTCAACATGAAGAGGTGATAGCCGAATTGAAACAGAAACAAGAAAGCCGTGTCGAGGAAATAGAAGAGAAGGAACGGGCTATAGAGGCCATGAAGATGGAGAAGGAGAAATTGCGCAACTGGTTGTTCCGGCAAAGTGCCCTCTATACGAAAATAGACAAACTGGCCAACCAGCAAAAGCATCACAAAGAGCGTATTGCAGTGCTCACCAATGCTGAGCAACGCCAACTCAGAGTGATTATAGGACAGATTTATGCTGATTACATAGAGCAACTGCATACCCGGTATCCCAAGTTGAACGAAGATGATGTCCTTTTGCTATGTCTGCAATTGGCGGATTTATCTCCTTTTGCCATCGCTTTATGCTTTGGTAATAATGATGCACAGATTGTAGCGCAACGCAAATATCGTATGAAAAGTAAGATGGAATAATCCTATGTTATCTTTAATAGTGTTACATTGTTGATTGTCAGTAATTTATGCTTAGTAACTGTTATTGGGTTTAATCGTTTCGAATGTCTGTACTTTCTATCTTTGCGGAATAAAACCATAAAAATAGAAACGATATGGAAACTAACAAACTAATTCTGGCGTGCCTGATTACTCTATGTTCATTACCCGTCGCCGCACAAGTAAAACTGGGAATTGAGGCTGGTGCCAATCTTTCCAACTATATCACCGACAGTCATTCAAACCCTTCGGACAGCAAAAACATGAAAGTAGGTTTTCAAGCAGGCCTGACAGTCGACTATGAGTTTCAGAATCACCTGATGCTGATGTCTGGACTTTTTTTTGTCCGAAAGGGTGGAAATTTGAAACTGGGTGAGAATTACTACGGAAAGGATGGTATAAATGCTTATTACCGTTATCCCGATGTGGAAGTAAAGATGAACTATCTGCAAATACCTGTGAAACTGGGCTATAACTTTCATATAAATGATAAACTAAGTCTTATTCCCAATGTCGGACTCTATGCGGCGTATGGTTTCAATACCGGTGAAAGCGATTTGCAGATGGTGGGTGACGGTAAATTGATTCATGCCGGCTGGAAGCCGCTGGATGGCTATGGGAATACTTCCGATCAGGCTATTCGGGGGTTCAACCATTGGGATGTCGGAGCGACAGCTGGTATCAAGGCAGTGATAGGTAAGCATTACACGATTTCATTTGATTATAATATCGGTCTGAACAAAGCACAAAGTACATACGGATTACGAAACTCTACATTCCAACTTTCAGTTGGTTACCGTTTTTAAATTTTCATCACTTTAGAGAAAACCGAATACTAGACTTTATTTTTTAAGAAGAGAGATGCTCTTGCACGAGAGTGTAGGGGCATTTCTCTTGACATTTTTCTTCGCAAACCACCATCTCCATCCCCTGGTAAACCAGGCGGGAAGCCAGCTTGTCTTTCTCATAATTCAAACTTGTCTGCCTCGTTCAGTCATAATAGTGCCGTAACATGGAGAGAGTGTTAGGCTTTTGCCAAAGCGACGGAAACGGATGAGGAAAAAGAACTTGTTGGCCCTTTCAATCAAAGAGATGTAATGCGTCTTGTTCACATAATAACAATTGTCTTCGCGGACAGCCACAAAATTCATCATTCCTTAAGGGATACGCTACGGTAAGGCATGTTAAGTACATCAAATACATTGGGTATGATTCCTCCTTTTTGTTTTCTACAAAAATAGTCTTTTGGGGCAGACGGCCAACAAGCAACAAGGATATTTGTACTGTGTTGCTTATTAATCGATGTCCGTGTACCGGGTTATGAAAGCGTTTTGCTATCTTTGTGCATAGAAAGCTAAAAGATAAAATCACTATGCGTTCATTTATTATAACGTGAGTTCGAAATAAGAATAAATATATTTCACTTATAATTAGAAACATAGC
>ERZ506827.359-NODE-359-length-13195-cov-12.1092_pt1 | contig 13195 bp, 9 predicted proteins | sample MGYA00513978_ERZ506827 | MGnify/ENA metagenome assembly ERZ506827 | reverse complement strand
TGCAGCGATCCGCCCGGCTAAATGCTCTGTTTTACGTTTACGTCCAGCGTGTTGAAGTTGTGCGTAGTGCGGCAGCCAGAGTAAATCCTGCTCGCGAAAACTCGCCGGATCGAACTCAACAAAATGCAGCGTATGTCCGGCAAAGGGGAGGGAGGTATGCGTAGTTTTCATGTCAACCATATTAGAGAATGATGACAAACGCAAAACTGCCTGATGCGCTACGCTTATCAGGCCTACGTGGTCCTGCAATATATTGAATTGGCAAGATTTTTGTAGGCCGGATAAGGCGTTCACGCCGCATCCGGCATGAACTACGCGCACTTTGTCAACAATCTGACGTTAGCTTCAGAAGTGAGTATTAATGCTCATATACCACGTACGTCCCGGCTCGTTATAGGTATACGCCCCGGCACCTGCGATATAGTTGGCTCCTGCCAGATCGCCCGTGGTCTGGGCATTACCCGCACGCCACAAACGTTTGTCGAACAGGTTGTCCACGCCGCCGGTCAGACTGACATTCTTGGTCACATCCTAGGTCGCGCTCAGGCCAACAATGCTGTACGGACTGATTTCTTTGGTTTCCGGTCCAACCGCTGGCTGACCTTTATAGTTGTACTTCTTCGGCTGCTGTTTGCCGTACCAGGTGAAGGTCGTTTGCATCGACAAATCTTCCCGTGCCTGCCAGCTCAGCGTTGAGTTCAACGTATACTCCGGGATGATCGACAAACGGTCGCCCGTGGTTTTGTTTTCACTCTTCAGCATATAAGTGATGTTATTGGTCCACATCACCGTTTCGCTAACCGGTACGTTTAACGATCCTTCCAGACCTTCAACCACCGCTTTCGGCACGTTATCCCACTGATAGAGATCGGTGCCGACTGCGTTTTTCCCTACAGCTACATAGCCCGCTTCAATCTTATTGCGATAATCGTTACGGAACCAGGTCACGCCCGCCAGCCAACCGTCGCGTTTGAACTCCAGACCAATCTCCTTGTTGATGCTGGTTTCTGCTTTCAGGTCATCATTACCTTGCAGATAGCAGCCGCCCGCGCTGGCATAGTAGCCCTGACCTTTACTGTAGAGAATGTAGTTTGGGTTAGTCTGGTACAGGCTCGGCGCTTTATAGGCGCGGGCGATGCCCATTTTCAGCGTGAAGTCATCGCCTAAACCTTGCGATATGTTCAGCGCCGGGCTCCAGTTATTGCCGACAATACTGTGATGATCGAAACGCAGCCCCGGCGTTACGATGGTGCTGTCAGTCAGCTCCATATTGTTTTCGGCAAACAGCGAGAAAATTTCTGCTTTTGAATATGGGCTACGGTCGGTGGCACTCACACCATCAATAGCACCGCCGGTATTCGTTCCGGTGAGTGCCTGGGTGTTGGAACTCAAGTCCTTCATCCGTTGCTGATTCCACTCTGTACCCAGCGTCAGCGTTTGGTTTACGAGGAAATCAATCGGCAGGTTAACTTCGCTGTGCAGCATCACGTCATCAAGATCGATATCGACAAAATCCTGTGCCGCTTTTTCGTTAAATTTCCCTTCGGTACCGCCCGCCAGACCTTCCGGAATACGCGAGTTACGGGTGTGTTCGTACTGCACCCAGTTGCTGGTGGTCACGCCGTTATCCCAGCCGCCGTTCCAGGTCAGCGAGTAGTTCTGGCGATACAGGCGGTTGGTTTCATCGCCATATTTCGAGCGAGTGTAAGCGTCAGAGTTGGTGTTCTGCGTATCACCCGCATACAGGTTACCCTGGCGGCTGTAGCCCGCTTCCAGTTCGAGTGATTGCAGAGGCGCGAAGTCCCAGCGCACCACGCCGTTAATATCTTTATTGATCACCCCTTCGCGCCCGGCTGGTAACGTCGTGGCATACGTTCCGGCACGCGCGGACTGATGGCCCTGGTTGATATCCCACGCGTCAGCCTGGGTTTTGTCGAGGTTGCCATACAAGCGGAAGCTGAATTCGTCGCCCAGCGGACCGGTCAGGCTGAAGTTGGTGCGTTTGGTGGCACCTTCCTCTTTATGTTCTGGCGCATTGAAATAAGCATCCCAGGAGCCGTGCCACTCACCGCTGCCTTTTTTGGTAATGATGTTAACCACGCCGCCCGCCGCGCCGTTGCCATAACGCGCAGCTGCCGGACCACGCAGCACTTCAATACGTTCAATCATTTCAGGCGGCACCCAGGAGGTATCACCACGGGTATCGCGCTCGCCACGCCAGCCCTGACGCACAGAGTTACGGCTGCTTACCGGCTTGCCGTCAATCAAAATCAGCGTGTTTTCCGGACCCATGCCGCGAATATCAATCTGGCGGTTATTACCACGCTGACCACTGGTGGAGTTACCGGTCAGGTTAACGCCAGGCATGGTACGAATGATCTCCGATACATCGCGGGCAACCGGGTTTTTGCGGATTTCATCTGCGGTAATGGTCGAAACGCCAGGCGCCTGCAAGTTCTGCTCGGCGGCGGTAACGACAATGGTATCGTCATGTGAAACAGGAGTATCGGTCGGCTCTTGTGCCTGTGCTACCCCATAAATCCCCAGATTGACCAACAAGGCCAGGGAATGAATCTTCTTGTTCATTGTTTTATTCCTGCATTTTTGCCACGAATTGCAACTGTCGGGCATGGTCGCCATCAACACGACGCATCCCGCTACCGCGAAAACCTTTGATCCTGAAAGACACGCAGTGCAGCTGATTAATTAATGTCCGCGCTTCCCACGGCGCGCCATTACGCTATTGCAAATGCAAATAGTTATCAATAATATTATCAATATATTTCTGCAATCAATAAAAAATTGCACAGTAAACATGGGGTTATGGTGTGACGGCGTTAAAAGTAGGAAGTGAGAGCTGGTGGCAGTCGAAACATGGCCCGGAATGGCAACGTCTGAATGACGAAATGTTTGAAGTCACTTTTTGGTGGCGTGATCCACAAGGTTCTGAAGGCCACTCGGCGATAAAGCGCGTATGGGTCTATATCACTGGCATGACCGATCACCATCAGAACAGCCAGCCCCGGTCGATGCAGCGAATTGCAGGAACCGATGTTTGGCAGTGGACGACACAACTCAATGCCAACTGGCGCGGCAGCTACTGCTTTATTCCTACCGAACGCGATGACATTTTTTCTGCACCATCCCCCGATCGCCTCGAATTACGCGAAGGCTGGCGAAAACTATTACCCCAGGCGATAGCCGATCCGCTGAATCCACAAAGCTGGAAAGGCGGGCGAGGGCACGCTGTTTCTGCACTCGAAATGCCGCAAGCGCCTCTGCAACCGGGATGGGATTGTCCGCAAGCGCCAGAAACGCCTGCCAAAGAAATTATCTGGAAAAGTGAACGGTTGAAAAATTCACGCCGTGTATGGATTTTTACCACCGGCGATGCAACAGCAGAAGAACGCCCGCTGGCAGTTTTGCTTGATGGCGAATTTTGGGCGCAGAGTATGCCCGTCTGGCCTGCGCTGACTTCGCTGACCCATCGTCGGCAACTTCCGCCCGCCGTGTATGTGTTGATCGACGCTATCGACACCACGCACCGCGCCCACGAACTGCCGTGTAATGCGGATTTCTGGCTGGCAGTACAGCAAGAGTTATTACCCCAGGTGAAAGCTATTGCCCCTTTTAGCGATCGCGCCGATCGCACCGTGGTCGCCGGACAGAGTTTTGGTGGGCTTTCCGCGCTGTATGCCGGACTGCACTGGCCTGAACGCTTTGGCTGTGTATTAAGCCAGTCAGGTTCGTACTGGTGGCCGCATCGGGGCGGGCACCAAGAGGGCATGTTACTTGAACAGCTAAAAACTGGTGAAGTTAGCGCCGAAGGTCTGCGCATTGTGCTGGAAGCGGGTGTTCGCGAGCCGATGATCATGCAGGCCAATCAGGCGCTGTATGCGCAATTACACCCCCTAAAAGAATCCATTTTCTGGCGTCAGGTTGACGGCGGACATGATGCGCTTTGTTGGCGCGGTGGCTTGATGCAGGGGCTAATCGACCTCTGGCAACCACTTTTCCATGACAGGAGTTGAATATGGCATTCAGTAATCCCTTCGATGATCCACAGGGAGCGTTTTACATTTTGCGCAATGCGCAGGGGCAATTCAGTCTGTGGCCGCAACAATGCGCCTTACCGGCAGGCTGGGACGTTGTGTGTCAGCCGCAGTCACAGGCGTCCTGCCAGCAGTGGCTGGAAGCCCACTGGCGTACTCTGACACCGGCGAATTTCACCCAGTTGCAGGAGGCACAATGAGCCAGCATTTACCTTTGGTCGCCGCACAGCCCGGCATCTGGATGGCAGAAAAACTGTCGGATTTACCCTCCGCCTGGAGCGTGGCGCATTACGTTGAGTTAACCGGAGAGGTTGATGCGCCACTACTGGCCCGCGCGGTGGTTGCCGGACTAGCGCAAGCAGATACGTTGCGGATGCGTTTTACGGAAGATAACGGCGAAGTCTGGCAGTGGGTCGATGATGCGCAGACGTTCGAACTGCCAGAAATTATCGACCTGCGAACCAACATTGATCCGCACGGTACTGCGCGGGCATTAATGCAGGCGGATTTGCAACAAGATCTGCGCGTCGATAGTGGTAAACCACTGGTCTTTCATCAGCTGATACAGGTGGCGGATAACCGCTGGTACTGGTATCAGCGTTATCACCATTTGCTGGTCGATGGCTTCAGTTTCCCGGCCATTACACGCCAGATCGCCAATATTTACTGCGCATTGCTGCGTGGCGAACCAACGCCTGCTTCGCCGTTTACGCCTTTCGCTGATGTAGTGGAAGAGTATCAGCAGTACCGCGAAAGTGAAGCCTGGCAGCGTGATGCGGCATTCTGGGCGGAACAGCGTCGTCAACTGCCACCGCCCGCGTCACTTTCTCCGGCACCTTTACCGGGGCGCAGCGCTTCGGCAGATATTTTGCGCCTGAAACTGGAATTTACCAACGGGGAATTCCGCCAGCTGGCTACGCAACTTTCAGGTGTGCAGCGTACCGATTTAGCACTTGCGTTGGCAGCCTTGTGGCTGGGGCGATTGTGCAACCGCATGGACTACGCTGCCGGATTTATCTTTATGCGTCGACTGGGCTCGGCGGCGCTGACGGCTACCGGACCCGTGCTCAACGTTTTGCCATTGGGTATTCACATTGCGGCGCAAGAAACGCTGCCGCAACTGGCAACCCGACTGGCAGCTCAACTGAAAAAAATGCGTCGCCATCAACGTTACGATGCCGAACAAATTGTCCGTGACAGCGGGCGAGCGGCAGGAGAGGAACCGCTGTTCGGTCCGGTACTCAATATCAAGGTATTTGATTACCAACTGGATATTCCTGGTGTTCAGGCGCAAACCCATACCCTAGCAACCGGTCCGGTTAATGACCTTGAACTGGCCCTGTTCCCGGATGAACACGGTGATTTGAGTATTGAAATCCTCGCCAATAAACAGCGTTACGATGAGCCAACGTTAATTCAACACGCTGAACGCCTGAAAATGCTGATTGCCCAGTTCGCCGCGGATCCGGCGCTGTTGTGCGGCGATGTCGATATTATGCTGCCAGGTGAGTATGCGCAGCTGGCGCAGATCAACGCCACTCAGATTGAGATTCCAGAAACCACGCTGAGCGCGCTGGTGGCAGAACAAGCGGCAAAAACACCGGATGCTCCGGCGCTGGCAGATGCGCGTTACCAGTTCAGCTATCGGGAAATGCGCGAGCAGGTGGTGGCGCTGGCGAATCTGCTGCGTGAGCGCGGCGTTAAACCGGGCGACAGCGTGGCGGTGGCTCTACCGCGCTCGGTCTTTTTGACTCTCGCGCTACATGCAATTGTTGAGGCTGGTGCGGCCTGGTTACCGCTGGATACCGGCTATCCGGACGATCGCCTGAAAATGATGCTGGAAGATGCGCGTCCGTCGCTGTTAATCACCACTGACGATCAACTGCCGCGCTTTGCCGATGTTCCAGATTTAACCCGCCTTTGCTATAACGCCCCGCTTACACCGCAGGGCAGTGCGCCGCTGCAGCTTTCACAACCGCACCACACGGCTTATATCATCTTTACCTCTGGCTCCACCGGCAGGCCGAAAGGGGTAATGGTCGGGCAGACGGCTATCGTTAACCGCCTGCTTTGGATGCAAAACCACTACCCGCTTACAGGCGAAGATGTCGTTGCCCAAAAAACGCCGTGCAGTTTTGATGTCTCGGTGTGGGAGTTTTTCTGGCCGTTTATTGCCGGGGCTAAACTGGTGATGGCTGAACCGGAAGCGCACCGCGACCCGCTCGCTATGCAGCAATTCTTTGCCGAATATGGTGTAACGACCACGCACTTTGTGCCGTCGATGCTGGCAGCATTTGTTGCATCGCTGACGCCGCAAACCGCTCGTCAGAATTGCTCGACGTTGAAACAGGTTTTCTGTAGTGGTGAAGCCCTACCGGCTGATTTATGCCGCGAATGGCAACAGTTAACCGGCGCGCCGTTGCATAATCTATATGGCCCGACGGAAGCGGCGGTAGATGTCAGTTGGTATCCGGCTTTTGGCGAGGAACTGGCAGAGGTGCGCGGCAGCAGTGTGCCGATTGGTTATCCGGTGTGGAATACGGGCCTGCGCATTCTCGATGCGATGATGCATCCGGTGCCGCCGGGTGTGGCGGGCGATCTCTATCTCACCGGTATTCAACTGGCGCAGGGGTATCTTGGACGACCCGATCTGACCGCCAGCCGCTTTATTGCCGATCCTTTTGCCCCAGGTGAACGGATGTACCGTACCGGCGATGTGGCCCGCTGGCTGGATAACGGCGCGGTGGAGTACCTCGGGCGCAGTGACGATCAGCTAAAAATTCGCGGGCAGCGTATCGAACTGGGCGAAATTGATCGCGTGATGCAGGCGCTGCCGGATGTCGAACAAGCCGTTACCCACGCCTGTGTGATTAACCAGGCGGCAGCCACTGGTGGTGATGCGCGTCAGTTGGTGGGCTATCTGGTGTCGCAATCAGGTCTGCCGTTGGATACCAGCGCATTACAGGCGCAGCTTCGAGAAACATTGCCACCACATATGGTACCGGTGGTTCTGCTGCAACTTCCACAGTTACCACTTAGCGCCAACGGCAAGCTGGATCGCAAAGCCTTACCGTTGCCTGAACTGAAGGCACAAACGCCGGGGCGTGTGCCGAAAGCGGGCAGTGAAACGATTATCGCCGCGGCATTCTCGTCGTTGCTGGGTTGTGACGTGCAGGATGCCGATGCTGATTTCTTTGCGCTTGGCGGTCATTCGCTACTGGCAATGAAACTGGCAGCGCAGTTAAGTCGACAGTTTGCCCGTCAGGTGACGCCGGGGCAGGTGATGGTCGCGTCAACTGTCGCCAAACTGGCAACGATTATTGATGGTGAAGAAGACAGCACCCAGCGCATGGGATTCGAAACCATTCTGCCGTTGCGTGAAGGTAATGGCCCGACGCTGTTTTGTTTCCATCCGGCATCCGGTTTTGCCTGGCAGTTCAGCGTGCTCTCGCGTTATCTCGATCCACAATGGTCGATTATCGGCATTCAGTCGCCGCGCCCTCATGGCCCCATGCAGACGGCGGCAAACCTGGATGAAGTCTGCGAAGCGCATCTGGCAACCTTACTTGAACAACAACCGCACGGCCCATATTACCTGCTGGGTTATTCACTTGGCGGTACGCTGGCGCAGGGCATTGCGGCGCGACTGCGTGCCCGTGGCGAACAGGTGGCATTTCTTGGCTTGCTGGATACCTGGCCGCCAGAAACGCAAAACTGGCAGGAAAAAGAAGCCAATGGTCTGGACCCGGAAGTGCTGGCGGAGATTAACCGCGAGCGCGAAGCCTTCCTGGCGGCACAGCAGGGAAGTACTTCAACGGAGTTGTTTACCACCATTGAAGGCAACTACGCTGATGCTGTGCGCCTGCTGACGACAGCTCATAGCGTAGCGTTTGATGGTAAAGCGACGCTATTTGTTGCCGAACGCACGCTTCAGGAAGGTATGAGTCCTGAACAGGCCTGGGCACCGTGGATTGCTGAGCTGGATATCTATCGTCAGGATTGTGCGCATGTGGATATTATTTCCCCGGAGTATTTTAAAGAAATAGGACCACTAATAAATACACAAATTAATAACTAACCGTACGTTAGTAAAGAACTTGCCATAACCTCATTTAAAACCATAATCCGACTAAATGATTATGGTTTTTTTATTCTTAAAATTTATTTATTTTTCTGAGAGCAGCGTCATTGCTGGGGTTGCTAAGTTTGTTATTCATTTTGAGAATAATAATAGTGAAAGAGTGCTTTCGGATAAATCTCAGTTCCTGTTAGAATGCTATGTACATCGTTGTGCTTTACGGACTAAAACCTCAGGTTTCACTACATGTCATCACTGAATATTAAACAGGGAAGTGAAGCTCATTTTCCCGAGTATCCTCTGGCGTCGCCCAGTAATAATGAAATTGATTTACTTAATCTAATCGAGGTTTTATGGCGGGCAAAAAAAACGGTCATGGCGGTCGTTTTTGCGTTTGCCTGCGCAGGCTTGCTGATCTCTTTCATCCTGCCGCAAAAATGGACTAGCGCGGCGGTTGTCACGCCTCCAGAACCTGTTCAGTGGCAAGAGCTGGAGAAAACATTCACTAAGCTTCGTGTGCTGGATCTGGATATCAAAATTGATCGTACAGAAGCATTTAACCTGTTTATCAAGAAATTTCAGTCTGTTAGCTTGCTTGAGGAGTACCTGCGTTCATCACCTTATGTGATGGATCAATTAAAAGAAGCGAAAATCGACCCACTGGATCTGCATCGCGCCATTGTTGCATTGAGCGAAAAAATGAAAGCGGTTGATGACAATGCCAGTAAGAAAAAAGATGAGTCTGCATTGTATACTTCCTGGACGCTAAGTTTCACCGCACCCACCAGTGAAGAGGCACAGAAAGTGTTGGCCGGGTATATCGATTATATCTCTGCGTTGGTGGTGAAAGAGTCGATAGAAAACGTCCGTAATAAACTGGAGATCAAAACCCAGTTTGAAAAAGAAAAACTGGCTCAGGATCGCATTAAAACGAAAAATCAACTTGATGCAAACATTCAGCGCCTCAATTATTCACTTGACATTGCCAACGCGGCAGGAATTAAAAAGCCCGTATACAGTAATGGTCAGGCCGTTAAAGATGACCCCGATTTCTCTATTTCTCTCGGTGCAGACGGTATTGAACGCAAACTGGAAATTGAAAAAGCAGTCACTGACGTTGCGGAATTGAACGGTGAATTACGTAATCGTCAGTATCTAGTCGAGCAATTAACAAAAACAAATGTCAACGATGTGAATTTTACACCGTTTAAATATCAGTTGCGTCCGTCATTACCCGTAAAAAAAGACGGTCAGGGTAAGGCGATTATCGTGATCCTTTCTGCGTTGGTCGGCGGGATGGTGGCTTGTGGTGGTGTGTTGTTGCGTCATGCGATGGCATCCAGAAAACAGGATGCCATGATGGCAGACCACTTAGTTTAAATCTTTGCGGTTGAAGGTGCCGTTCGTCCGAGCGGCACCACGAGCGGCGTTCCGGCAACCGGATCGTCAATTATCATGCAGCGCAGACCATAAATGCGCTCGATCAGTTCAGCAGTGACAATCTCTTTCGGCGCTCCCTGAGCAACAATTTTCCCTTCCCGCAATGCAATCAAATGGCTGGCGTAACGACAGGCCTGATTAAGATCGTGCAGCACCGCCGCCAGGGTATAGCCTTTCTCGCGGTTCAGTTCGCTTAACAGTTCCAGTAGATCAATCTGATGACTGATATCCAGCCAGGTCGTGGGTTCGTCGAGCAGCATAATTGCCGTTTCCTGGGCCAGCACCATCGCGATCCACGCTCGCTGGCGTTGTCCGCCAGAAAGGGTGTCCACGCTTTGATCCGCCAGATGAGTTATTCCCGTGGCCTGCATCGCTTTTGTTACCGCGTCTTCATCTTCTTTGCGCCAGCGGGTAAACAGCGGTTGATGCGGGTAACGCCCACGCGCCACCAGTTCCTGCACGGTGATATCGCCCGGTGTGGTAGCATTTTGCGCCAACAGACCAATCCGGCGTGCAACCTCTTTACTGGCGTAATGTTGAATGTGCTCGCCATCCAGCCAGACATGCCCGTGAGCAGGCGTCATCAGGCGGCTTAAGGTACGCAGTAACGTGGATTTACCGCAGCCATTTGGCCCGATAATTGCCGTGAAGTGACCATCAGGTATTTCTACAGTCAGATTTTCCGCAACGGTATATTTGCCATATCCGAGGGTTAACTGTTCGCCACGCAAACGGGCTACTGATTCGGTCATTTTTTGCGAGACTCCTGAATTAACAAGACGATAAGGTAAATACCGCCGAGGCTGACGGTAACGACGCCAACCGGAAGTTGATACGGCATAAACAGTTGTTGGGCGCAGAGATCGGCCACCAGCAGTAACAACGCCCCGCACAGCGCCGCCTGGGTCAGCCCCCAGCGAGCGGTGCCACTGATGCGGCGGGCAATGTGTGGCGCGACTAAAGCAATAAAGGAAATTGGCCCCGCCAGGGCAGTGGCAGCTGCGGTAAGCACTACGGCGACCAGCATCATTAACAGCCGCGAACGTTCGACGCTGACGCCCAGCGCACACGCGGTATCATCGCCCATTTCCAGCAAGCGCATTCGCCGCACCAGCAAGGCGGCGGCAATTAACATTAATATAATGATGGGTGCGGAAGGTGAGGTTTTTGCCCACGTCAGGCCATTGAGCGATCCGGCATTCCACAAACCCGCTGTTAGCGCCGTTTCTAAAGACGCTTTCAGCAACAGCCAGGTATTAAAGGCCACCAGCATGGCGCGAACGCCGATACCGATAATAATCAACCGAAAGGTGTCGATACCGTTACGCCAGGCGAGCAGCCAGACCAGCAGCGAGGTGACAATACCCCCCGCCATTGCTGCCAGCGCGATAGCCGTCAGATCCTGACCAAACAGCACCATCGCCACCAGCACGCCGCTCCACGCCCCGGTGTTAAAGCCCATTACGTCAGGGCTGCCGAGCGGGTTACGCATCAGCGACTGAAAAATCGCGCCGCTGACGCCCAGCGCCGCGCCAATCAACAGCGCCATCAGCACGCGTGGTAAACGCCATTCGGTGACCACCATCGTCATACTGCGCGGCGCATCGCCCATCAGCGCGGCGAATACCTGCGAGGTTTCCAGCGTGACGGCACCGCTGCGTAATCCCCACACGCCTGCCATTACACAAGCTATTAGCAACAGTAGACAGGTGATAATTAATCGGCGAGAGACGTAAATCATGCGCCACCTCGCGTTTTACGTCGTACGAGGAAGATCAGCACTGGTGCACCAATAAAGGCACTGACTACAGAAACGCGCAGTTCGCCGGGAACAATCACCCGCCCAATGATATCGGCAAACAGCAGCAGGGCAGGGGTAGCGAGTAGCGTGACGGGCAGCGACCAGCGATGATCGGCACCTACCAGCCAGCGCGCCATGTGCGGCATCATCAGGCCAATAAAGGCAATCGGGCCAACTACCGCCGTTGCACTACCACAAAGCACGGTAATTGCCAGCAGACCAATCAACTGTGTGCGCGCTACGCGACTGCCCAGCGCCGTCGCGGTGTCACTGCCAAGGCTTAAACTGTTCAGCGCGCGGCTCAGTAATAGCGCGGTTGCTCCGGCGGTAAGCACCGGGATCAGCACCACTTTTAAGGTATGTAGATTGCGAATATCCAGCGAACCGGCTTGCCAGAAACGCAGTTGATCGTAGACGTCAGGATTAAGCAGGGCGATGCCGCTGGTCAGTCCTTCCAGCACCGCCGCCAGCGCCACGCCCGCCAGGGTTAAACGCACCGGACTTAACTGCCCGCCGCCCTGGCTGCCGGTAAAGGCAACAATCAACGAGGCCACCAGCGCCCCGGCGAAGGCCATCGCCAGTTGCTCCTGCGCGGAAGAGTAACCAAACAGCGCCGCGCCCAGCACAATGGCAAAACTGGCACCGGCGTTCACGCCAAGCAAACCAGGATCGGCAAGCGGGTTTCGGGTGAGGGTTTGCATTAACGCCCCGGCAAGGCCAAGCGCACCGCCTGCCAGTAAACCGGCAAGGGTGCGCGGCAGTCGTGCGTCGAGCACGATGGTGCAGTCGGCGCTCTGGCAGGTGCCGGAGAGGGCTTCCAGCACTACGGAAGCGGGGAGTGATTTTGCTCCAATGAGCAGGCTTAATGCCGTCGCGATAATCAGTAATAACAGCAATCCGGGCACGGCAATGGCGCGTGTCACGGCAACAGAACCAGACATACGAACTTCCATGATAATGAAATTAATTATCGTTATCGATCTTATTTGGATATGTTAGCATGTGCAGCCTAAGAATAGGTATTTAAAATATTTGATGGCAAGGCATTGTAATGAATAAACAATCCTGGCTGCTTAACCTCAGCCTGTTAAAAACGCACCCGGCGTTTCGCGCAGTATTCCTCGCTCGTTTTATCTCAATTGTGTCTCTGGGTTTGCTCAGCGTCGCGGTGCCGGTGCAGATCCAGATGATGACACATTCTACCTGGCAGGTGGGGCTTTCGGTGACGCTGACCGGCGGCGCGATGTTTGTTGGCCTGATGGTCGGCGGTGTGCTGGCGGATCGCTATGAGCGCAAAAAAGTGATTTTGCTGGCGCGCGGCACCTGTGGCATTGGCTTCATTGGACTGTGCCTGAACGCGCTGCTGCCGGAGCCATCTCTATTGGCAATCTATTTACTTGGTTTATGGGATGGTTTTTTCGCATCACTTGGCGTTACGGCGCTACTGGCGGCGACACCTGCACTGGTAGGACGTGAAAACCTAATGCAGGCCGGGGCGATCACCATGTTGACTGTGCGTCTGGGGTCGGTGATTTCGCCCATGATTGGTGGTTTACTGCTGGCGACCGGAGGCGTAGCCTGGAACTACGGGCTGGCGGCGGCGGGCACGTTTATTACCTTGCTACCGTTGTTAAGCCTTCCGGCGTTACCACCACCACCGCAGCCGCGTGAGCATCCGTTGAAATCATTACTGGCAGGATTTCGTTTTCTGCTCGCCAGCCCGCTGGTAGGAGGGATTGCGCTGTTGGGTGGTTTATTGACGATGGCGAGCGCGGTGCGGGTACTGTATCCGGCGCTGGCTGACAACTGGCAGATGTCGGCGGC
>ERZ506827.353-NODE-353-length-13356-cov-4.445_pt1 | contig 13356 bp, 10 predicted proteins | sample MGYA00513978_ERZ506827 | MGnify/ENA metagenome assembly ERZ506827 | reverse complement strand
CCCTACACGACGCTCTTCCGATCTAATACAATGCAATCAACTGAGAAGAATATGCCTTCGTCGTAGCTACCGCAATCTCCGGACCTGCCCATGTATACATCACATTGTCCGCCTCTCTTGCAATTGAACTTCCGACAACATTGACAATTCCAAGCACTTTTGCTCCCCTTGCCTGCGCCTCTCTCAGCGCTGCCAGAGAATCTGCTGTCTCTCCTGACTGACTAACTACGATGACAAGTGTCCCTTCTTCTAAAATCGGGTTGCGATAACGGAATTCAGACGCCAAGTCCACTTCCACAGGAATTCTTGCCAGTCCTTCAAAAATATATTTGCTTGTCATTCCTGTATGATTCGCAGAACCACATGCAACAATCATAATCTTTTTAATCGCACGGATCTCGTCATCGCTCATCTTTAATTCTTCAATCACAATGTCGTCGCCTTTGATTCTCGGCGAAAATGTATCCAGAATCGCTTTCGGCTGTTCGTACATCTCCTTCAGCATGAAATGTTCAAATCCACCTTTTTCTGCGGCATTGATGTCCCAGTCAATTCTTGTGGATTCTTTTTCGATCGGCTCTTCATCCACTGTGAAAAATTCCATTGTAGAGTCTGTCATACGGACAATCTCCTCATTTTCAATGAAATATACATCTCTTGTATACTTCAATACTGCCGGAACATCTGATGCAATGATATTTCCATTCTCTGTATGTCCTACAATCAATGGGCTGTCCTTGCGGACTGCATACAATTCTTCCGGATGATCTTTGAAGATTATTCCAAGAGCATAGGAGCCTTCCATACGATGCATAATCTTTGTGATTGCCTCCAACGGATTGCCTTTGTAATAATAATCAAGTAAATGAGCAATAACCTCTGTGTCCGTCTCAGAGATAAACTCGTACCCTTTTTTCTCCAGTTTCTTTTTTAGTTTCAGATAATTTTCGATAATTCCATTGTGAACAACAACAATAGATTCCTCTTTGTTGAAATGCGGATGTGCATTGACATCCGATGGTGATCCATGTGTTGCCCATCTTGTATGACCGATTCCGACTGTTCCCGGAAGTGTTGCACCATCGTGAGATAATTCACTTAGCACTTTCAGTCTTCCCTTTGATTTTAATGTTGCTACCTTTGTTCCATCATATACGGCAATCCCCGCTGAATCATATCCACGATATTCCAATTTTGCCAATCCATCTAACAAAATAGGGGCTGCCTGTTCATTTCCAATGTATCCTACGATTCCACACATAATTTTTACCTCCACTTTTGTACAAATCACCATTTTTTTTGCACTATGTGGTTTATTGTAGCAAACCTGAACTGATTTGTAAAGAAAAAAAGAGGATACTTAGTTATCCCAAGTTCCTCTTTTCGCTTCCTTAATCGTCTAAATCAATAAAATCAAGGTCAAAATCTTCATAAGATTGTTTCTTTTCTTTCGCCGATGCTGTTCTCTCATCATTCAAACGATCAGCACCAAAGTCGGTGTCTGAAAAGTCATCGTCACCAAAGTCATCATCATCAAAATCATCGTCGTCGAAGTCGTCCCCGAAATCATCATCAAAATCGTCATCATCGAAATCATCTCCGAAATCGTCTTCGCCTACAAAGTCATCTTCAAACTCATCTTCATCTGCAAAAGTATCTTTCTCCTGAATATCTGCCTCTGCAACCTGTTTTTCCTCTAAATATGTCTCTTCAGGATTGGCATCTTCTGCAGTTGCTTCCTGATTTGCAGTCTCATTCTCAGACTCCTCATCCGTCTCGATCATTTCAATATCTTCATCATCTTCTAAATCAATTCCATATTCATCATACAGCTCATCTAATTCCGCATTTCTGTTGTGGAGTTTCACTGCTAATACAATTAAAATCACAATCAAAATGACAAACAGTACTGCTGCACCTAATATCACATAATTTAAATAGTTCTCAATAGATGAAATAAATTTCCCTAAAAATGAGTCTGCTTTTTCCTCTGTCTCTACCGTCGGAGCATCAAATCTCTGATATGTTCCATCTACAGAATCATATTGATATAATGATTTTTCGCCCTGGTTATTCATGGCATACAGAATGTAATAATCGCTCTCTTCTGCATTTCTCCAGGCAGGAAATGTCTGATCGTTCAATGTAATCTCAGTCTCCTGATATTCCTTTGGAAGTTTGATATCTCCTCGTTCTGAAAGAAGCATAATCGCCGCTGTGTCAGAAATATTAATCTGTTCAAACGGAACAAATGTCGATGTGTCATTGTCATACAAGAAAAACTTTCCATTGTTGTCCGCATCTACCAAATATGCTAAATATACATCTGCTGTCTGCTGCTTTACTACTTTGCGCTGTGCTCCTTCATATTCCATAGTTGCCTCTGCAAACCCTAATGGAATCTCCGCCTCTGAAAATGATTCAGAAAGTGTATATTCTGTTCCGTTCACAGTTACTTTCACATCAGTTGTTGAGCCTTCTGTTGTATCTGTCGGTGTTGTGCCATCTCCTGCTGCAATTGTAACCGCAGATGAACCTTCAGTACAGTTCAAAGTCTCATCTGAGTAAAGCCATGCTTTATAACTGCTGACTTCAATCTTTGCAGTTCCTTCTTTCAATACATCAAACTGCATGTTAAATCTTAATTCAGTCTCGCTTCCTGTTCCTTTGCCGGAATAGACTAACTGTCCACTTCCGGATTCCGTGACATTATCACCACTTTTGAATTTTAAATATTCTGTATCGTAAGTCAGATTCAAGTCTGCATCACCGATTGCCGCTCCCGCTCTGACTACTCCGGTAACTTCTACCGTCTCTCCTACTTTTGTGGATGGATCACTGAATACAATCTGTCCATCTGCTGCATATGTCAGCATTCCAAAGCATGGTACTATCAGACATACCGACAATATAAATGTGGCTATTTTTTTCATTACTTTCATGCGTTCTTCCTCTTTCTTTCGTTTCGTAACAATTATTGCATGCCAGTTTCTGACATTCTTCATACATATTACACTGTTTTCATCAAATTGTCTAGTTATTTGACATTATTCCTGATTTTCCGTATCTTGTGCGCTCTCCGTATAATCAGCCCTTGTATATCCTGTGAGTGTCTCGATTTCACTCGCAATCTCTTTCACTTTTTCAGACACTGTATACTCGTCCTTCGGGTACAAAAACTCATGCAGTTCCTGAACATTCTCTGCAAGTCCAAGCGGTATAACCGAACTTCCGACACCATCCACATTGCCATCTGTCAGCTCAAATGGAAATCCCTTCGCCTCGCCAAGCTGATACTGAGTCGCATCCGCTGCCAATCCAATCAAATTTTTCAGCGAAAAGCTTGTCGACACCTGTGGAAAGACTTCATCAATAATCTTATTGATTGTTCCAAGCTTTGTATGCAGCACTTTGTCAAAGATTTTTTCCAAAACCAGCCTCTGCCGCTCCGTTCTCGTATAGTCTCCGCCTGCCGTGGAGCGAATTCTTGCATAGGTAACCGCCTGACTTCCGTCAAGGAGCTGATTACCGGAATGCTCAATGAACTTCGCTTCTTTACCAGCCACCTGCGCTGTCTCTTCCAAAAACTCATTCATGTACTGGACTTCCTCTTCCTTAATGTCAACCTCGATTCCGCCAAGCAGATCAACCGTATCCGCCAACGCTTTAAAGTCAACTGTTACATAATTTTGAATATCCAAATCCAGATTTTTATTCAGCATATTGATAGCATCCTGCGGACCGCCTGTAAAATATGCATTGTTGGCCTTTTTGATTTCTCCATTCATCTGCTCCGTCAACGTATCACGATAGACAGACACCATCTTTACTTCCTTCGTCTGATTATCAATTGTTGCTACAATGATGCAGTCCGCATGTGTTCCCTCTTCCAGCTGTCCTTCTCTGGAATCTCCTCCAAACAGCGCAACCGTTGTATATCCTTCCTGATTTGCTCCCTCATTCACTTTGATGTCTCCCTCATCAAATGATGTGACCTGAAACTTATCATACTTTAAAATCACATAGCCCACTGCCAGTAATACTGCAAGAATCACAATCTCTGCCAGCAAAAAAAGAACTCTCTTTTTTCTCCTCGATTTTTTTCTCTTCTTTTTCATCAAACCAATTCCCTTCTTAATATTTATCATCCCCTATTGAAATAAGCATCCCCAGCCTATCTATGTTTCTCTTTGGGAATGCTTATACTCTCAATATCCGTTGGCGGATCTGTTGGCTCCGTCGGTGGATCCGTCGGCTCTGCAGGCGGATCTGTTGGTTCCGTCGGCGGGTCCGTCGGCTCTGTAGGCGGGTCCGTCGGCTCTGTAGGCGGGTCCGTCGGCTCCGTCGGCGGACTTTCCGGTTCTACTGGCTGCTGCGGCTCCTGCGGAGTTACCGGTTCTTCCGGCGCGACCTGCTCGCCTGTACTTTCCTCACTGCTATCATTGCCATTGCTGTTATTATTATAACTATTATTATAATTCTGATTCTCCTGTGTCTCACCAGACGCTTCCCCTGATTGCTCTGCGCTGCTGTCTGACTGGCTTGTCCCAAGCTCTGCCTTGATCGCACTGTCAATACTCTGTACTTTTGCCGAAGGCTGATAATCAACCGTTCCATATAGGAATTCATGAAGCATTTTCACATTTGTAAGTAGATCTGTGGGAATCACAATACTTCCTTTTCCTGGAATGGTATCCGTTGTCTTTTCCATCGGAAATCCTGTTGTCTCCGCGATCTTATATTTCGCAAACGACTTTGCGTAATTTAAGATTTCCGTAATACTCAGGCTTGTCTTTATTTTCGGAAATACCTGATCGATAATTTTATTGATTGTCACCAAATCACTTTTTACGGCTTTTTCAGCAATTTTCTCAATTACTCTTCTTTGTCGCTCTGTTCTTGTGAAATCACTTCCCGCCGTAGATCGGATACGCGCATAAGTTGTAGCCTGAACTCCATCCAATGTCTGTAATCCGGCCGTCGTGATATGGTTCGCAGCCTTGCCTGCAACTGCACCTGTCTCATCAATAAACTCGTTGATATACTGAACTTCCTCTTCCTGAATCTCAATCTCAATGCCGCCAAGCAAATCTACAACATCTGAAACAGCAGTAAAATCGACGGTCACAAAATCCTGTATATCCAAATCAAGATTCATATTCAGCATATTGATTGCCTGCTCGGCACCACCATAACTGTACGCCGCATTGCATTTCTGAAGTGTTCCGTCTGAAAGATCTAAAAAACTGTCACGATACACAGACACAAGCCTGACTTCTTTTGTCTCATTGTTCAAGCTGGCAACAATCAGACAATCTGTTCTCGTTCCCTTTTCCATCTCTCCTTCTCTCGAATCCACTCCAAAAACAGCAAAATTCGTATATCCCACACCCACATCTTCTTCCAGATCATTGACTACAATCTTTTCCTTCGGAATCACTTCTCGCTTTACCTTTCCAAGTTTTGCAGTCACATAGAATCCCGCTGATGCTGCAAGGCAAATAATAACGCCGCTGATGCACAAAGCAATCTTCTTTCCCCTGCTCAGGCGTGTGAACCAGTTAGTTAATCTCCCCTTCTTTCCTTCCATATGAGTTTCCCCTTTTCTTTTGCTCAAAATCAGTTGATATTATCATACACTAAAATCTTTTTATCAGCAAGTATGAGGTGCTTTTTACTGCATCCTATCGCAATAAAAAACGGAACTGTAACTACAACTGCATATGCATATCGGAACTCCGCAAACACCGGTGTCGCAATCATAAGTGAAGCCACGATTGCAAGCACAGGGAAAAACACTAAAATTTTCTGTTTTTTGAAAATGCTGATCCAAAACATCGCAATTGCGATCCATGTATAAATCCCAATTCCCCAAAACCATGCTATTACCGGCATCGCATAAAAGAAACCTTCCACTTTTTCCAATCCAGCCTGAAATACTGATGGTAATTTTGAATCTCTTACCATTCCAAATATATTATCTTTAATCTCTGTCGACACAGCCCAGTATTCCACTCCGGGACACCAAAATCCTCTCGTCTGATCGATCTGTGCTTTCAGATATGTTCCTGGATATTTCATTCCAAGCTCCAGCCATAATTTCAAATACTCTTTTGCATGTTCCTTAATATAATCCTGATTTCCTTTTTCTCGCACCAACGTTTTAATCGGATCTGAGATTGTACTGTCATACTCTTTTGGCACCCGTTCCAAATCTACAACTTTACTCAATAATTCTTCCTGTTCCTGGGTCAGTTCTCCTCCATCTGTAATAACACGTGCAATGTGCTGTGCAGGAATGGATAGCGCTTCAATCGTATCCGGTTGTACCACTTTATAGTGCTCCATAACAGGCCCCTTCACAAACATTACAAGAAACACAGTCGCAATACAGATGAGTCCCGTCTGAACTCTTTTTTTCTTCATGAAAAATATAATAAACGGAATACACAGCACATATGCATAAAATCCGTTGCCTCTTAAAAGACTTATAAGAATGCCTGTTATGAAGAATAAAATCCAGTCCACTTTTGTCTGTTCATTGCACTCCATTTTCCACAAAATCACAGAAAACAAAAGGACTATTGCTCCCATAAGCACGTCTTTCCACATTGTCACAGCATAAAACGCATTGATTGGAAAAACTGCATAGAAAATCAGACAGCCAATCAGATATATTCTTCTTGTCCCTTTCTGATACAGATAATAAATGACATAGGCATAAATCAGTGCTAAGACACACATTTGAAACATCACATAAATGGCAACACCTGTATTTATGCTGTCACTGATTAGTTTTCCCAAAAAGCAGCAAAATTTAATCATCAACGTCTGAATCCATGGCTGATGATTGCTGTAACTGCTAACTCCGATTGCCTGCTCTACCTGCCATTCTGAATCCCACGTCACTACCCCCGGATATAATGTCAAAAAATATGGCAGCCAGCATATCAGACAGATTCCAACGATTCCCCAATATAACTTTTTCGACTTTTTTCGCTCTTCTTTACTATCCATCATTTCAAAAGCTAAAATCTTATCCCAAATAATTCCCAGTAAAATATATAAAATGATACTATAAAGAATGACACGTGCTGTACAAACACAAATCAAAGATAATCCTGAAAACCCAAGCACCTCATAATTTCCTAAAACCCAAAACACCGCAAATACAATTGATAACACTATTAAAAAATTGCGTTCCTTTTTTTCCCTTTTCCACTTTACTTCAAACTTCATCTTACCCTCAACTATCCTTTTTCTCCAAAAACAGTTTTCTCGTAACAAAATTATAGACCATTACAACGATTGTAGCACCAATTTTAGATATCATATAAAAAACTCTGAATTTTTCCACCGCAAGCCACATAATCAGCTGATTGATCCCCAAACCTATGATACTAAGTACAACAAACAGCGCAAACTCTTGCTTTTTATCTCTGTTTTCTTCTACCTCAAATACCCATTTCACGCTCATGACATAATTAAAAATAACAGACACCGCAAAAGAAATCCCACTGGAAATCAAATAATTGATGTGAAATACTTCTGTCAAAAAGATCATGATACCATAATCAATGACAAACGCGCTTCCCCCTACAACACCAAACTTCATAATCTGCTTTATTAATTTTTCCATCTCTTCACTTCCTGTTTTTATTTCATCTGATTCAGCATCAGCTCATATAATTGTCTGTGTTTCTTTACAATTACATCTAAAATAATACCGCAGACCCAAAGCAACATTCCCAAAACTGCTATCACACCGGACACAATTAAAGTTGGAAATCTCGGAACCAGTCCTGTTTGAATATAATCCACAAATACCGGGACAAACAAAATCAAGGTGATTGTCCATAGCACTGCCGCTATCAGAGAGAAAAACGCAAACGGGCGATATTCTCGAAACAACGTCGCAATTGTCTTTAACACTTTCATTCCATCAGAAAACGTATTCAGTTTCGAATCACTTCCCTCCGGTCTGTCTCTATAAACAACTGGAATTTCCTCAAGCAAGAAGTTCTTGTCCACTGCATGAATAGTCATCTCCGTTTCTATCTCGAACCCTTTTGACAATACCGGGAACGACTTTACAAACATCCTGCTGAATGCCCTGTATCCCGTCATGATATCTTTGACCTCATTTCCGAATAGCTTGTTGATAAAAAAACGCACTGTCCGGTTTCCCATATTATGAAATGGTCTCTTATTTTCTGTAAAATAGGTAGATGAGAGACGGTCGCCGATTACCATATCCACACCTTTGTTCAATACTTTGTCCACCATCTCTCTCGCGTGCTCTGCCGGATATGTATCATCTCCGTCAATCATCAGATAGCAGTCCGCATCAATCTCACGGAACATACTCCTGATGACATTTCCCTTTCCCTGACGATATTCATATCTGACTACCGCACCTGCTGCTCTTGCAATTTCATCCGTGCCATCTGTTGAATTATTGTCATACACATAAATTGTGGCCTCTGGCAATGCCTTCTTATAGTCTTCAATTACTTTTTTAATTGTGATACTTTCATTGTAACATGGTATTAATACTGCTATCTCACTCATAATTTTTCCCCTTCTCAACTTATTTACGTATAATTCCAGTCACCCGTTTTATCAGTGCCTTGAATTCCCTCGGTTCAAATCCCATATTCACTACTACTATTGCCACAGCACTCACAACTCCGGCAGCCAGTGCATATACAAACCAAATAATAAAAGAATCCATCTGCTGTGGTACAAATTTGATTCCTGCAAAAATCAAAAGAATACTCATCACAAGATTTCTCAACACTCTTGCTAATGATTTCCCACCAGAACCTTTAACCAGTTTCTTATGGTTATAAATCATAACTTCAACAGAGCGGTATGCATACGAGCACGCTGTTCCAAACAGAACTCCCGCCATTCCAAATTTATGAATACATAAAACAGATACAATAATATTGATTACTGCTTCCAAAATTGCCTGATACTGTGTCTCTTTATAATGTCCCGCTGCACAGATGATCGTAAGTCCCGGGATTCTTATATTCTGCAAAAGTACAATCACCGTAAACAGTCCTGCGATAACCGGTCTCATATAATTCGTGTCGGTCATATTCATTGTATAGACAGACACAAAAGGTAAAATCAACACTCCCATGCAGACCGTTACTATAAACAAAATAATGATATACATGTATTCATAGGTTGAATAACTTTTTCTCAGTGTCTCACTTTCCCCTTTTGAGATCACCTCTCCAAAACCTGCCGTCAATCCGTTGGAGAAAGATGTCAAAAGCATGTTAACTGCATATACAATTAAATTGTACACACCATATACACTCACTTCTAACAAGGAACCTTTGCCAAGGAGAATCGTCAGCAAAACAACATCTGTATTGTTTACGATAATTCCAACAACTTGGTGGAGAAGTGCAGCCCCTCTCTGAGTCAAAGCAGAAGTAGACGGTTCTACATGAAAATCAAGTTCCGGATAGCGTTTCTTTGCATAGCGCTTTACCAAGAAAAGTCGCAGCATATACACCCCTGTGGCAACTGCCTTTACCCATAATACATTTGCCCCCTGATAAATCAGTGCAATGGATAAAACCATATTCACAAGCGTTCCTGCTGACTGAATCAGAGCCACTATATAGCCCTCTTGGTTTGCTGTCAGCAATACTCTGTATTTTCCCAAAAAGAAATAATCCACAAGTGTACTGCTCGCCAGCACTAAGATCATACTTCTTACAAGTGTGTTATCAAGCTGTCCGGAAATCATAAATGGATACACTACTGTAAGCACTCCTACCAGTCCGAGAAACAGCATCCCCGAACGGTTATAGAAACGTCTTGCAGCAGACAAGACTCCATTTACTTCTTTTGTATTGTTATTTGCAAGCGGTGCATACAAGGCAACTACAGACGCCGTTCCAACCCCAGCCTCCGCAAGTCCCAAATATGCTAAAAACTGATTGATCGAAGTAATCATTCCGTTTATATTTGAGCCATACGCTTCCAGAAAAAATCTTGGCAATATAATTCCGGATGCAAATACGATGACCTGCAAAAATAGATTTGCGACCATATTCTTAAATGCCTGTTCACTTCTCATATGATTTACCTTTCCTTTGTCTATCCATAATCGTATTAAAAACTTTCTCTATAACAGCAGCATCCACTGTCTCATCAAATTTACGCGCAAACAAATGTGGTGCTTGCATCAGTTCCTCATAATCATTCTCTCTCCATACATATGGATTCCCTCGTTTCCAATCAATCAGACGCAGGCTGGCAAAATAGTCATCTTCCAGCGAAAAGACTTTTTTTCTGTATTTACCTGAATTCCAGACAAGTGTCTGTATAAAAAACTCATCTGCGCAAAGTGTCGCATGAAACATCTTATAGATAAGTTCCTTATTTTCTAAAATAAATCCCACTAATTCATGTGTAATGCTCACCCAATTTGCCCCAAGACAGTACTCCATGCTCTCCATATGACGCTTTATGCCAATTCTCCTCTGCAAAAACAGTGATACTTTTTCTACAAACCGAAGAAATCCATGTCCTTCTCGTCCAATTTTCTCCTGCAGCCAGTAATATTGTTCATATTTATATCTGGATTCCTCCCAAAACGTTTTGGGACAAAAATAGATAAATTCTTTTCCGTAGTGCTCACGGAAAAATTCATGTATCTCATCCTGCGTCTTAATCGGTAAATCCACACCACTTATCAAATGATAATATTCATAGCCATGCTCCCACGCTGACTGAAATAAAATCAACTCGCTTCGAATCTGACTATATCCTCCCCACTGTTCACGCACGCTCTCCACAAAATGCAAAGCAGATTTTTTCACCACACCCTTAAACTCTTCTCGTTCAAACTTTACATCCATTCCTATATGAATATAAATGTCATTTCTCTCATCATCAAGCAACATCAGCAATTTTCTTAATAATGCAAACTGATGATGCGCTTTGATCAAATACGCATGTTTTTTCATCATTTACTTTTTCTTTTCCTCACTGATAAAGACTAATTTGCGATACAATTCCAGATTTAAAAATAATATCATTGCCGATATTTTTCGATTACGATTAAAATACTTATTTTTTAGGATTCGAATCATATGCCTTCGTATGAATAAAACCAACTCTTTTCTGCCCTCAATGGTTCGATAGTTTTCTTCCAAAAGCATCTTATCAAGTACAATAAAGCGCGACCATAACCAAAGGCACTCTGCTTCTTCCGTCAATGACGGAAATGCTTTCTGCACTACTTTGTAATTTTTCGTATATCCGTCTATAATATCATATAATTGTGGTCGATATGGCTTTCCTGTGATACTGTCCTCTCTGTGTAGATAATAATATTTCGGTTTCGTACCCACCGCAACTTTCTTGATTCTCTGCATCATATCCACAGTAAAGTAAATATCTTCATATAGCTTTCCTTTTGGAAAGCGCAGATCTTCAATGCAGCTTCTGCGAATCAGTTTATTCCAAATTTCTCCGCGAATTGTGTGCCCCTGCAGAATACATCGAAATGCCTCTTCCCCACTACACACAAAATCTTTTTCCTCTTTCTGTTGTTCAATACGGTCACTGTAAACCTCGTAGAGTCCACACGTCGCCATATCAGCTCCTGCCTCTGTCAGCCGGGTATACATATATTCTAGCATATCTGACTCAATATAATCATCACTGTCTATAAAAATGATATATTCCCCTGACGCATGTGGCATTCCTGCATTCCTTGCATCACTCAATCCACCATTTTCCTTATGTATCACTTTTACCCTCGAATCCTGTTCTCCGTATGCATCACAGATTTCCCCGCATCTGTCCGGAGTTCCGTCATCTACCAAAATAACTTCAATATCCGAAAACGCCTGATTTAAAATAGAATCCACACACTTATGAATATATTTTTCTACTTTATATACCGGCACTATCACACTGATTTTTGGCATAATTTTCCTCCATCACTTTTATTTCTTATAATATTCCAATAACTGTTTTCCAGCTGTCATAATATCATATCCAGCACATTGAAACTGTTCCTTTATAATAGCATTTTGAACTTCCGCTCTCCCAACACTTGCCAGTTCCAAAATATACTCCTTCCATTCTTTTGCATTATGATCCAGTGGCAAAAACGTTACTGCATCTGTAATTTTTACTTCTTTGCTGATCGTATCTGCCATCACACTGCAAACTCCTGATGCCTGCGCTTCCAATGCAACTAACGGCAGACCTTCAAACAGCGACGGAAACACAAATACATCCATCGCATTCCATAACTGCGGAATGTCCTTTCTGACTCCCAAAAACTGTACCTGATTTTCTATTGCATATTCCTGTACTTTCGCAGTAATTTGTTCTTTTAACTCTCCATCCCCTATAAGCAGCAAAACTGCATCTTCACGCTCTTTCGCAATCTCATTAAATATATCAACCAGAAATTCATGATTTTTCTGTTCTTCAAACCTACCCACATGTCCAACTACAAACCGATTCTCCACACCAAGCTCTTCTCTGATCTTTTGTCTGGTAGTTTCATTATAAAAAAATTTTTCTACATGCAGTGCATTGTGGATGATATGAAATCGGTCACTTCGCATAGTTTTCTCATCAAACAACCATTTTCCCGCAACTTTACTGCATGCAAAAAAATCAGTGGCATAATGTAAAATCCGCGGCTTGTTCAAACGGTGCAGTATATTTCTCAGCAACCCTGGTGTAGAAGAATTGTGGGAATGTGCGATCACTTTTGGCACCCCTGCTTTTTTCCCAATTTCCAGTGGTACAATGTTTGCAGCAGACAGCATATTCACATGAATTGCAGCATATTTTTCCTCTTTCAATATCTTTAAAAGTTCTCTTCGAAAACGAATCGGATGCCTTTTCACATTGGAAATATAGAAAACTGTTCCTCCCAAAGACTTTATCTCATCCTCATACGCAAGACTGTCATACATGCTGATAAAATCAAACTGCACGCCATATTTCACAAGTTCTCTATAATAATTCATTACGAAGCTTTCTACTCCGCCCGGATTATGGGATAATCCAATTTGTAAGATTCGCATAATTATTTCCTTCCTATTCTCTTCTACTTATTTATCTTTTTCTCTCTTTTCTTTCAGTTTTGATGTAACTCTTCCCACACAATAAAAAACAAATTTACTAATATAATCTAAAATTCCTGAGAGAAATAGAGAACAGATAAACACCACGGGAACAATAATAATATACCATTCCATTCTTTTAGGCATCTCTATAATTCTAGCATTCAATTTTGGATAAATCAAATTATCAAAAATAAACGAAACTAAATATATTCCTAATGACAATTCTGAA
>ERZ506827.345-NODE-345-length-13566-cov-4.0054_pt1 | contig 13566 bp, 9 predicted proteins | sample MGYA00513978_ERZ506827 | MGnify/ENA metagenome assembly ERZ506827 | reverse complement strand
TATGATGGCTGGGTTGAAACCAAGCGGCTGCGTCAGCGGCCCCATGATCGGCATGGAGATCGTCGCCATGCTCGAGGTGCCCGGGATTAGGATGGCGACCCCGCGCGAAAGGCCCACGATCATCACAAGAAACGAGAGTCCAAACAACCACAGGACCACCTTCTGCTTGTGCGAGAGCGGCTCGTACTGGTTGCCGGCGGCCGCCGCGTCGCCGTACGCCTCCCCAGAGGCCGCAACCTCGTCCGCGCTCATAAGCGTCCGTGAGCGGTCTGCCTTCACGCCTTTCGCATACCTCATCACGAAGCACACGGAGACGAGGTAGGGCGTGACAAGAAGCACCAGACCAAGACCGATGACCACGCCTTGGTCCGCGACGATTCCGCTCGACGCCAGCACGTCCGCTGCAATGCCCGTCGCGAACGGGTTCACCGTCGAGCCAAGGCATCCGCCGCCTGCGCCGAGAAGGACCATCATCGCGCCTGTCAGCGCGTCGAACCCCGCCGCCATCATGGTCGCGGAAAGCAGCGCGTAAAATCCGATCGTCTCCTCGCAGAAGCCGTACGTGCTGCCCAAGATCGCGAAGATGAGCATGAGGACGGGGATCAGCTTGAGCTCGTTTCCGCCCATCTTGCGCACGAGCGCGCCAATGCCCGCGGACAGCGCGTCAGTCTTGTTCACGAGTGCCGGGAAGCCTCCGAGCACAAAGACGAAGAGCGCGACGCCGAGGCCGCCCTTGAAACCGTTCACGGGCGACATCATGAGGTCCCCAGACGGGACGGCCGAGACCTCGTTCGTGAAGTGAGACATTACTGAGATATGCACTATTTATCTATTTGCAAGCGGATGCACCTGTCGGCGAACGCGCCAAGTGCCATCGCGCGCTCTTCTCGACGAAAAAAGGGCGCCTCCCGAGGGAGACGCCCTTCTCTGCCTCTTGCGCGCAGGCTACGCCGGGATGGCGACCATCGCGATGGAGAGGATGACCATGCAGACGACCGAGATCGCGATGACGATCTTGAGCGCGAACTTGACCCAGGTGCCGTACTCGATGCGGGACAGGGCCAGGCCACCCATGATCGCGCCAGAGGTCGGGGTGATCAGGTTCACGACGCCGCACGCGGCGGAGAAGACCATGATCATGATCGCGGGGTTGAAGCCGAGCCTTGCGGCCAGGGGCCCGAGGATGGGCATGGACAGCGTTGCCAGGCCGGAGGTCGACGGGATGAGGAAGGACAGCAGGAAGAGGAGCAGGAACGAGCCGATGGTGAACACGACCGCGGGGGTGCCGTTGAGGGCGTTCGCGGAGTTCGCGAGGACCAGGTTCGCGAGGCCCGTGCTCTTCATGAGGACGGAGACGCCACGGGAGACCGCGATGATCATGACGACCGACATCATGTCCCCGGCGCCCGCCATGAACGTGTCGACGATCTCGTGCTCGGAAAGGCCGCCGATGATGCCGATGAGGATGGCGAGGAGCAGGAACCAGGTGGTGGACTCGGCGAAGTACCACTGGCCGAGCGGGGTGCCCGTCAGGAACGCGGACCAGCCGGCGTTGTCGGTGACGGTGGTCGTGAGCTTGCCCTTGACGTTCTTGTCGAGCTTAAGGGTGCCGAGATCGTCGTCCGAGTACTGCTGCTCGATGTCAGCCGCGGTGACCGTGGAGGTCTCGTCGTGCGAGGAGGAGCCGGCCACGAACGCGTTCACGCCGAGGTCCTCCCAGGGCACGAAGGAGATGACCATGATGACGAAGGCGGCCGCGAAGACCCAGAGGACGCCCTTCTGCTTGCCAGTGAGGCTCTTCTTCTCGCCGGACTCGTTGTCTCTGGCATAGGAGGCGAGGGACGCGTCGATCTCGTCCTGGCTCATGAGGGACTTGGAAGGGTCGGCCTTGACGCGCTTGGCATACTGCAGGACGAAGAAGACGGAGATCGCGTAGGAGACGACGAGGAGGACAAGGCCGAGGCCGATGACGACGGCCTGGTTGACCTTGATGCCCATGTCGGTGAGCGCGGAGCTCGCGATGCCGGTGGCGAAGGGGTTCACCGTGGAGCCGAGGCAGCCGACGCCGGCGCCGAGCAGCACGATCATGGCACCGCTGAGGGAGTCATACCCTGCGGCGATCATGGTGGCGGAGAGCAGGGCGTAGAAGCCGACGGTCTCCTCGCACATGCCGTAGGTGGTTCCGCCGAAGGCGAAGATCGCCATGAGGATGGGGATGAGCTTCAGCTCGTTGCCGTTCATCTTCGCGACGAGGACGTCGATGCCGGTCGCAAGGGCGTCGGTCTTGTTCACGATGCCGAGGAAGCCACCGAGGACCATGACGAAGAGGCAGACGTCGACGGCGTCCTTGAAGCCGTTGACGGACGCCATGGTGAAGCTGCCGAGCGTGGCGCCGGTGACGGTTCCCTGGATGTCCTCATAGTGGAACGAGGTTCCGTTCAGCAGAATCGAGATGATTGCCACGAGGGCCAACAGAATGAAGATGATCGAGAAAGACGTGAGCATCTTCCTCTTCTTCTTCGGCTGCGCTGTCGTATCAGACATGACCGCAACTCCTTTCGGCGCAAGGCGCCCTTGAACTTTACAGCGCCTGTGTAACACCATCGGTACACAAAACGCTCAATTCCGATATATATCCTACACGCATTCCCCAAATCTCGTCCACACGGTTTGCGAACGTTATCCAATAGTCGGTGAAATGCTACACGGACATTATTGACAGATTTCGATACGCCCACCAGCAAAACTAAGCCGCTTGCCGATGCATGGGTTTTGCACGCGCGACAAATGCCAGCTCAAGGTCATGACGTCATTTTGGGTCAAGGGGATATTCCTCTCACCCCGCTGTATTCATAAAGCAGAAGCGGATATGTATTATGCATATCCGCTTTAAAAATATTACCATTTTCGTCAGAAGTCGCTACTTGTCGTACTCCGCAAGCGCGTCGCCGAGGAGGACAAGCCCCTTCCTCAGGACGTCCTCGTGGCTGCAGTAGCCGAGCCTGGCGCCGTTAGGCAGCTCGAACCTGGTGCCGGGCACGAGCAGCACTCCCCTCTCGCTCAGGATCCTCTTGCAGAACTCCTCGTCCGACTCGGGAATGTCGAGCTGCAGGTACGAGACGGACACGCCCTTCGGGTCGTTCCACTTCGCACGGGGCTGCCCCTTCGCCCACTCCGCCACGATGTCGTGGTTCGCGTGGCAGATCCTGCGGTTGCGCTCGAGGATGGTCTGGCGGTTCTTCAGCACGTACGTGGCGAGGATGTCGTTGAACACGCCGGCGCAGATCATGGAGTAGTCCCTGTAGACGCGCACGCGCTGGGCGACGTCCTCGTCCGCGACGACCCAGCCGATGCGGGCGCCGGGGGTGGAGTACGTCTTGCTCACGGAGTTCGTGATGATGGCCTTCTCGTACACGTCGGCCATGGACCAGTAGTTCTCCGTGTCGTCCATCGGCATGTACACCTCGTCCGAAAGGACGTACGCGCCGACGGACCTCGCGATGTCAGCGATCTGCTCGAGCGTGTCCTTGTCCAGCACGCAGCCCACGGGGTTGGACGCGTTGTTGATGCAGATGAGCTTCGTGTTGGGCTTGACGAGGCGCTTCAGCTTCTCGATGTCCGGCTTCCAGCCGAGTCCCTCCTCGAGCTCCCAGTAGTCGACCTCGGCACCAAGCTGGCGCGGAACCTCATAGAGCGGCGTGTACGTGGGCCACTCCGCCACGACGTGGTCGCCGGGCTCGATGAGCACGTGCATCGCGTTCAGGTTCGCGCCGGTGCAGCCGTTCGTCTGCAGGATCCTGCTCGGGCTCACGGGATTGCGATATAGCTTCGCCACCTCGTCCTTGAACTCCGGGGACCCCTCGATCCAGCCGTAGTTCATGACCTCGCGGTTGAGGCTCTCATAGAACGTCGCACCCTCCTCGCCGTCGAGGGCCATCAGCTCGTCCATCGTGAACGAGGCGAAGGTGGACTGCGCGATGTCCCACTTCGCGCTCTTCTCGTACACGTTCAGCCAGTCCTCGCAGCCGATGAGCTTGATAGGGTTGTTCATAGGTTCCTCCTTACACAGAAGGGCGAGAAGCACATCAGCCCCTCGCCCTCCGCTGGTTCAGATTGCCCTTCGCCTAGAAGACGGGGATGATGCCCACGGCGGTGAGGGGAATCGAGATGATGCCGGCAATGGCGATCACGACGGCGAGGACGACCTCGCTCTTCACGATGCCGCTGCCCTCGGCGTCACGAGCCTGCTTGTAGAAGAAGAAGCCGGGGATGTAGCCCAGGCAGGCAAGCAGCAGGAAGCCCCAGCCCGTGAACAGGACGCCGACGACCTGGAACAGCAGCGCGAGCACGCCGATGACCATCTGGCCCGCGTCGTTGTTGGCCTTTGCGAGCTTCACCTGGTAGGCGGCGGCATATGCCCACGTGACGACGATGGTGACGGTGCACATCGAGATCGCGAAGGTGTAGGCGTCCGCGGCGAAGGTCGCGACGATGATGAAGATCTCGGTCAGGGCGCCGACGATAAGCAGCGAGTACTGCGGGGAGTTCTTCTTGTTCAGCTCGCCCCACTTCGCGGGCAGCTCGTGGTGGTCTGCCATCATCGAGGAGACCTCGGCGGGCAGCATGGTGAAGGACAGCCAGGAGCCCGCGACAGAGATGATAATCGCCCAGCTGATGAACGCGCCGCCGAAGCCGGGGAGCATGTGCTCGAACACGGTGATGGTGGCAGGCTTCGGGGCGGCGACGAGCTCCTTGTAGGGAAGCACGCCATACGGGATCACGGAAGCGCCGATGTAGAGGATAAGAAGAACGACGAGGCCGAGGATGGTGGCAGAGCCGACCTCGGACTTCTTCTTCGCGCGGTTGCTCATGACGGACGCGCCCTCGATGCCGATGAAGACCCGCATCATGACGAGGATGCGCTGGGTGACCTTGCGCGCGACGGAGCCGAGGCCCGTCTTGTTAGCGGCCATGATCACTGCGTTGCGCTGCGCGGTGCCCCAGAAGTCGGCGGTGAAGACGTCGGCGTTGAAGCTCACGACGGCGAAGACGATGAAGAGAAGGATGGCGGCGCACTTGACGACCATGACGACCGCGTTCGACGACGGCGGGGTTGCCGGTCTGCGGGTTGGAGAACACGCCGGGTAGAAGGCCGCCGAGGCAGTACTTGGAGCCGAGGACCTGGGCGATCATCGTGGCGAAGCCGACGTTGCCAAGCCATGCGGACAGCCAGTATCCCCAGCCGCTGATGAAGCCGTGGAACGGGCCAAAGCCCTCCTCGGCGTAGGCGCACACGCCGTCGAGCTCGGGGCGCTTGGAGCCGACGCATGCGAGCGCGAGGGCCAGGAACAGGAAGCCGAGGCCGCACACGAGCCACGCCACGAGCGCGGCGCCGGGGGACGCGACGTTGGCGAGCTGTCCGGTCAAGGCGAAGACGCCGGAGCCGATGCAGGACGAGACGACCATGCCGACGAGGCCGAAGAAGCTTACGCCGTTAGGGTTGTCGGCCTTGCGTTATCGTTTGCCATGAATATCCTCCCTTTATGTAAGGGACACAAATAAAACAATATAAATGATACATTATTTTATAGTTTCTAACATTATAAATACAATTTGCAACCGAGGCATCAAAAGAGCCCCCGCGGTCAAGCCGCGGAGGCTCAACATTATGCTACGACCTGACTACTTCAGGGTCGCGTACATGACGGCCTTGATGGTGTGCATACGGTTCTCGGCCTCGTCGAAGACCTTGGAGGCACGGGACTCGAAGACCTCGTTCGTGACCTCCATCTCGGTGATGCCGAACTTCTCGGCGACCTCGGCACCCTTCTTGGTGTTGGTGTCGTGGAAGGAGGGCAGGCAGTGCAGGAAGATGCAGTCGTCGTGGGCCTGGCTCATGACGTCGGAGGTGACGCGGTACGGCTCCATCAGAGGGATGCGCTTCTTGTAGAGCTCGTCCGGCTCGCCCATGGAGACCCAGATGTCGGTGTAGATCGCGTCGGCATCCTTGACGCCCTCGTGGACGTCCTCGGTCAGCTTGACGGTGGAGCCGTTCTGGGCCGCGATGGCCTCGCACTCCTTGACCAGGTCGGCGGAAGGCATGTTCTCCTTGGGGCCGCAGGCGACGAAGTTGACGCCGAGCTTGGCGCAGACGACCATGAGGGAGTTGCCGACGTTGTTGCCAGCGTCGCCCATGAACGTGAGCTGACGGCCCTTGATGTCGTTGTTGAAGTTCTCCTTCATGGTGAGGATGTCAGCGAGCATCTGGGTGGGGTGGAACTCGTTGGTCAGGCCGTTCCAGACGGGGACGCCGGCGTACTTGGCGAGCTCCTCGACCTTGGTCTGCTCGAAGCCACGGTACTCGATGCCGTCGAACATGCGGCCGAGGACGCGGGCGGTGTCGGCGATGGACTCCTTGTGGCCCATCTGGGAGCCGCTGGGGTCAAGGTAGGTGCAGCCCATGCCGAGGTCATAGGCGCCGACCTCGAAGGAGCAGCGGGTACGAGTGGAGGTCTTCTCGAAGAGAAGGGCCACGTTCTTGCCCTCGAGGTAACGGTGGGGAACGCCGGCGCGCTTCATGTTCTTGAAGTCGGTGGACAGGTCCAGGAGGTAGCTGATCTCCTCGGGAGTGAAGTCCAGAAGCTTCAGGAAGTGACGGCCACGAAGATTGACGCCCATGTTGTTCCTTTCTATATCTGCACCCCAACACTCTTGTAAGTGGGTATGCAGTCTGACTTAACGTACGAATGCCGGGGACGCCGAGGCGTCCCCGGTCTAGCCAAAGGTTACCTAGGACTTAGATGTCCTCGCGCTCGAACGGCATGCTCATGCAGCGGGGGCCGCCACGGCCACGGGACAGCTCTGCGGACGGCACGACGATGAGGTCGAGGCCTTCCTTGTACAGAACGTCGTTGGTGACGGAGTTGCGCTGGTAGACGCAGATCTTGCCAGGCGCGACGGCCAGGGTGTTGGAGCCGTCGTTCCACTGCTCGCGCGCAGCCGCGACGGGATCGCCGCCACCGCACTTGATGAGCTTGATGGCGTCGACGCCGGTGGCCTTCTCGAGGATGTGCTCGAGGGTGTCGTTGAGCTCCTCGATCTTGATCTCGCCCTCGGCAGCGCCCTTGGTGAGCCTGAAGACCTGCAGGGTGCCCATGATGCCCGGGTGGATGGTGAACTTGTCAACATCGATCTGGGTGAACACGGTGTCGAGGTGCATGAAGGCACGGGACACGGGGATGTTGAAGGCGTAGATGTCGGTGATCTCGCACTTCTCGGAGTTGTCGCCCCAGAACATGTTCTGGGCGAGGGCGTCGATGGCGGCAGCCTGGGTGCGCTGCGAGATGCCGATTGCCAGGGTGTGGGCGTTGATGTTCAGGACGTCGCCACCCTCGGTGTGGAATGCGCTGTCACGACGGTACCAGAGCGGAGCGTCCTTGTACTCGGGGTGATCGCGGAAGATGTACTTGCCGAGCAGCGTCTCGCGGTTGCGCGTGACGGAGTACATGTGGTTCAGGTTCACGCCACGGCCGACGACCGCGAACGGGTCGCGGGTGAAGTAGGTGTTCGGCATCGGGTCGACGAGAAGGTCGGTCTCGCCGTCCTGGTCGGCACCGACGAGCTCGGACAGGGTGCTGCTGGACCTGACGGGCAGGTCGATCTCGTCCTTGCGGAGACCGGCGATGCACTTGTCGACGAAGGTCTTCGTGTCCTTGATGGAGTCCATGTACTCCTTGACGGCGGCACGAGCCTCCTTGCCCTTGAGACCAGACTCGTTCAGCCACTGCTGCGTGAACTCCTCGCGGGAGCCTGCGGCATCGAGAGCCTCGGCAACGAGCTTCTCAACGTAGAGAACCTCGACGCCCTGCTCGCGGAGCAGCTCGGCGAACTTGTCGTGCTCGGCCTGTGCGACCTCCAGGAAGGGGATGTCGTCGAACAGAAGGCGCTCGAGGTCGTCCGGGGTGAGGTTCAGGAGCTCCTCGCCGGGGCGGTGAAGGCAAACCTTCTTCAGGGGACCGATCTCGCTGTGGACGTAGAGTCCGTTAGCCATGTCCTCCCACTCCTTTCGCGTCAGGTAAACCCGACTAACGAGATGAATAAGACGCTGCAATCGCTACGTGCTACCAAACCAGCGAGCTGACTCGGAAACTGGCGTCGAACTTGCAGCTCCAACAATAACGCCAAAACCAACTATATCCAATAACAATTTTCGAAATAGGCAAAGTTTTTCTTGTTGGGGGAACGGTAGCAAAGCGCCCCCAAACGGTCCATTTGGTTTGGTTGAGTTGAGTTTACGCTGTCTTTACCTGTACATTTCTAGATTCCTATCGTGCGCTATTAGAAACTACCCGCGCAAAAGAGCGTAATCAGCCCAGTGACTCAAACGCGTTATTGACAGCATAAATATACTATCGAAATACGCTTATATTCACTATTACGACAACACCATATATGCGGGGAAAGCGAATCGCCACGCGTACGCTGTCCCCCACGCGGGAAGTCCCGTGGACGCTACGTCGCCCCGCGGTTACGTCTGCGTAATGATTGGCCGACGAGCGTCGCCGTGCCCGTTCGAGCGATAAAATCTAATACCTACACCAGCCGCGCGCCATGCCCTTGGCACGCGGAGGCCAAGGCGACTCGGGACGGACGGAAGGCAATGGGAAAGAAGAAGAAGGACAAGACGACGGCCGCGGACTCCACGACCGACTTTGAGCACACCGAGGCGGCCCTCGAGAAGCGGGCCGCGAAGTACGTGAGCACGAAGGATCAGAAGGACGCCCATGCGAAGGCCCGGGACTTCTCGTATACGCAGAACAGGGAGGTCAGCTGGCTACGCTTCGACAACCGCGTGCTGGACGAGGCGTTCGACGAGACCGTTCCCCTGTTCGAGCGGCTGAAGTTCGTCTCCATCTTCGGAAGCAACCTCGACGAGTGGTTCATGATCAGGATCGGCGGCCTGAGCGACCTGACGCTGCTCAAGCACCAGCCGCGCGAGAACAAGTCGAACCAGACGCCGTCCGAGCAGATCGACACCGTGCTCGGGATGCTGCCGGACCTCATCGCGCGGCAGGGGCGTGCGTTCGCCTCGATCGAGAGGAGCCTTGCCGATCATGGCCTCGCGCGTGTCGCGAGCGAGGACCTGACAGACGCGGACAGGGCGCAGATCAAGCGCGCGTACGACCTGTCCATCGCGCCGATCATATCTCCCATGATCATCGACCCCAGACACCCCTTCCCCAACCTCCGCAACGGCAACCTGTACGTGACGTGCGCGCTTGACGGGGAGGACGAGAAGGGCCTTCTGGGCATCGTGGAGGTCCCCACCTCGCTCGGGCGCGTCATCAAGCTCCCCTCGACGGAGCGCGAGTATCGCTACATCCTGATGGAGGACGCGATGCTCGAGATGCTGAGCGGCTGCTTTGGCGACTATGCCCCCACCGCCTCCGCCGTGATCCGCGTGACGAGAAACGCGGACATCGACCCCGACGGCGAGGGCGTCGAGGAGGAGGAGGACTACCGCCAGCACATGAAGAAGGTGCTGAAGCGCAGGCAGCGCCTGCAGCCGGTGCGCCTGGAGGTCGAGGGCTACCTCCCCGAGGAGCAGCTGACGGAGGTTCGGGAGCGGCTCGGCCTCACGAGCAAGCGCGTGTTCCAGACCGACATGCCGCTCGACCTGGACGGCTACGTGTACGGGCTCGAGGGAAAGATCCCGGAGGCCTTCCGCCCCTCCCTCGTCTTCGACCCGTTCGTACCGCAGGTCTCGCCCATGGTGGACGCCTCGCGTCCGATGCGCCCGCAGGTGGAGGACCACGACGTTCTTCTCACCTATCCCTACGAGAGCATGTCCCCGCTGCTGCAGCTGCTGCGCGAGGCCTCCGGCGACGACGCGTGCATCTCGATCAAGATCACGCTGTACCGCGTCGCGAAGCGCTCGAAGCTCTGCGAGAGCCTCATCGCCGCGTCCGAGAACGGCAAGGAGGTCACCGTCCTGATGGAGCTGCGCGCCCGCTTTGACGAGGCGAACAACATCGAGTGGGCGGACAGGCTGGAGCAGGCGGGCTGCACGGTGATCTACGGGCAGGAGGGCTTCAAGGTCCACTCCAAGATCTGCCAGATCACGTACCACGACGAGTCTGGCATCAGCAGGATCACCTGCCTGGGCACCGGAAACTTCAACGAGAAGACGGCGAAGCTCTACTCTGACTTCATGCTGCTCACGGCGCACAGGGGCATCGCGGAGGACGGCAACACGTTCTTCAGGAACCTGTCGCTTGGCAACCTGAAGGGCAGCTACAGCTACCTGGGCGTCGCGCCGTCTGGCCTGAAGCCGCTGGTGATGCGTGGCCTGAACCGCGAGATCGGCCGTGCGCGCGCCGGCGAGCCCGCGCAGGTGTTCATGAAGATGAACTCCCTCACGGACCGTGACGTTATCGACAAGATATCCGAGGCGTGCCGTGCCGGAGTGCGCGTGATGCTGGTGATCCGCGGCATCTGCTGCATCAAGGCGGACATCCCGCACAAGACGGAGGGGCTCATCGCCCACCAGATCGTGGGGCGCTTCCTGGAGCACGCGCGCGTGTACGCGTTTGGCGTGGACACGGACATCCTGTACCTCTCCAGCGCGGACATGATGACCCGCAACACCGAGCGCCGCGTCGAGATCGCGTACCCCGTGCTCGACCCCGCGTGCAAGGAGCGCGTGATCGAGTTCGTGAACCTGCAGCTTGCAGACAACGTGAAGGCACGCAGGCTCACGCGCGAGGGCACGTGGGGGAAGCTGGCGCCCGCGCCGGACGAACCCCGGATCGACGCGCAGGAGCTGCTGCTTGCCAAGGCGTACCTCCAGACCGAGGAGTACGCGGACGCCGCGGCGGACGCGTCGCTCGTGGCAAAGGCGAACCCCATGCTTGAGGCGGACGCGAGCCAGACGCTGCAGGCGCTGCCGCGCATAGGCCGCTACGAGGTGGACGTGGACGGCGAGCCGCAGGTCAGGACACGCATCGTGACGCCAAGGGAGTTCGTGCGCGAGGAGTGCCAGATACTGGGCATCGGCGGCGAGTCACACGCCGCGGCGGCCGCGTCGCACGCCGAGCCCGCGCCGACCGCGGGCGAGGCCCCCGCGCCAGCGACGCCCACGGCTCCCAATCACATGAGCTCGGCCGAGAAGGACGAGGCGCCCTCCCCCGCGGAGGCCGCCCCCAACGACGAGCACGTGCCGGCCGCAGCCCCGGAGGTCCCGGCGGCAAGCGAGCCGAAGCCCGAGGGCAAGCCGGCGCCGCTTCCCGAGCCCAAGCCCGAGCCGCAGCCCGCGCCCGTGGACGCCCGCGTGATCGAGGAAGAGCCGCCCTCCGAGCGCACGTCCCGCGGCGACGCCCAGACCACGTCCATCGAGATCCGCAGGCCCAACCGCTTCGCAGTCGCCCTCAAGCTCATCGGGCTCGGCTTTGCGGAGCTCTTTACCGGAAACCTCACGCGAAGGAGTCGTTAGTGCCCACGCACCATAACCACCACGGCGGCAGCGCCCGCCAAAGGCCCATCGCACCACAGCAGGCGCCCCGCCCGCAGGACGGGCCCCTGCTCACCCTCAAGATAGAGAGGCTCGCCTACGGGGCGGACGCCATCGCCCACACGGACGAGGGCAAGACCGTCTTCGTCCAGGGCGGCGTCCCGGGCGACACCGCGGAGGCGGCCCTCGTGCAGGACGGACCGTCCTTCTCGAAGGCGCGCGTGACGCGCGTGCTGGACCCGTCGGCCGACCGCGTGCAGTCGCCGTGCCCGTTCGCGGGCGTCTGCGGCGGCTGCCCATGGGCGTCCGTCTCGTACCAGGCTCAGCTCGCGGCAAAGCGTGACAACGTGGTAGACGCCCTCACGCGCATCGGCCACTTCGACGCGGAACGCGCCCGTCAGCTCGTGGCGCCGTGCGTCCAGCCCGGCGAGCCGTGGGGCTACCGCAACAAGATCGAGCTCGCGTTCGAGCGCCGTGGCCAGCGAGTCGCTATCGGCATGCACGATGCCAGCGGCACGGGGGTGGTCAGGGTGGACCGCTGCCTGCTGCTCGAGTCACGCCACCAGAAGCTCGCGAAGGCCGTGTCCGGCGCCCTCTCGTACCTGTCGAACTCGCACGGGCTCGACATCGACCGCGTGGGCATCCGCGCCTCCAGGCGCACGCGCGACGTCGAGGTGGCGCTCTGGACGGAGCCGGGGGCGTTCCCGCGCGCGCAGGCCGCGAAGATCCTGGGCGACGCCACCTCGGCCACGTCCATCGTGCGCGTGCTCACCAAGGGCCCGAAGAAGGCGCGCCGCGTCGTGGGCGTGGAGCGCCTCTCGGGCGCGGGCAGCTGGACGGAGCTCATCGGCGACGAGCGCATGACCGTTTCCGCCCCCTCGTTCTTCCAGGTGAACACGAAGGGCGCCGAGAAGCTCGTGGACCTCGTGCTCGCAGGCCTTGAGCCAGGCGAGTCGGACGTCGCGATGGACCTCTATTCCGGCGCCGGGACGTTCACGCTGCCGCTCGCGCGCAGGACCTCGTGGGTGGACGCCGTCGAGTCCTATGGGCCCGCCGTGCGCGACCTCAGGCGAAACCTCGAGCGCGCCGGCCTCGACAACGCCGACCCCGTGGGCGGTGACGCCGACCGCGAGTTCCCGGATTCCGGCGCGGACGTGATCGTGGTGGACCCGCCGCGCGCCGGCCTTGCCCAGGACGTGGTGCGCAAGCTATCCGGTCAGCCCGCTCGCGCCATCGCGTACGTCTCGTGCGATCCCGCGACGCTCGCGCGCGACCTCTCGCGCTTCGAGCAGGAAGGCGCGTTCGCGGTTCAATCCGTCACGCCCGTGGACCTGTTCCCGCAGACGTACCACGTTGAGGACGTAACCATCCTGCGCAGACGCTGAGGCACGGAGCCTGCCACCGCTGGCCGAAAAATAAATATGAGATTGGGGGTAGAACTCGGGCGCCCTTTAGAGTAAAAAAGTCATGTAACCCACTTGGGTATGGGACCCAAGGGTCTAGGAGAGGAATTCACCATGAAGGCTACTGTGAGCGAAGAGTGCATCGGCTGCGGCCTCTGCGAGAGCACGTGTGACGCCGTCTTCAGCATCGGCGACGAGGGCGTCGCCGTCGCCGTCGACGAGGACATCCCCGAGGAGTACGAGGATGCCGCCAAGGAGGCCGAGGAGGGCTGCCCCGTCGGCGCCATCACCGTCGAGTAGCCTCGGGCACGTCGCACAGCGATTCGCCTAGAATGTTGGGGTCGCCCTCGGGCGGCCCCGTTTTTGTGCGACGCATGCCGCGCGCCCGCGTGCGCAGTCGTCGCCGGAAAGGAACGCTATGATCCTGGCATCTGGCTCGCCCCGCAGGCTCGAGCTGCTACGGCAGATGGGCTTCTCGCCCGTCGTGCGCCCCGCGAACATCGACGAGACCCCGCATCCCGGCGAGTCTCCCACCGACCTCGTGCTGCGCCTTGCGCGCCAGAAGGCGCGCGCATGCGAGAAGGGCCTGCCCGAAAAGCTCCTGGGCCAGGTCGTCATCGCGGCGGACACCACGGTGTGGATAGACGGCCTGGA
>ERZ506827.341-NODE-341-length-13682-cov-9.6992_pt1 | contig 13682 bp, 11 predicted proteins | sample MGYA00513978_ERZ506827 | MGnify/ENA metagenome assembly ERZ506827 | reverse complement strand
CACAGCGCGAACGCCGAGGGATTTTAAATCCCTTGTGTCTACCGATTCCACCATCCGGGCTCGGGAAAAAAGTGGAGGCGCGTTCCGGAGTCGAACCGGACTAGACGGATTTGCAATCCGCTACATAACCGCTTTGTTAACGCGCCAAATTCTTCAGGCCTTTCAGCCAGACATCCGCTTACGCCGATGCCTTTTAAACTGGAGCGGGAAACGAGACTCGAACTCGCGACCCCGACCTTGGCAAGGTCGTGCTCTACCAACTGAGCTATTCCCGCATTCATCAAGCAATCAGTTAATCACTTGATTTTATTATCGTCTGGCAATCAGTGCCGCCGTTCGATGCGTTGCATTCTACTTACCTGGCGCGATGAGTCAACGATATTTTTCACCACTTTTGATCGTTTGCTGAAAATTGCGCCGAAACGATCACTGATCAAGCAAATCTGCACGCGCAGCGCTCAAATATTGCAACATTGACCACAGAGTCAGTACCGCAGCCACAAAGAAAAGTGCAATACCGGCGTACTCAACCCAAATGTTCGGACGCCACAGCAGCCAGGCTAACGCCACCATCTGGGCAGTGGTTTTCACTTTCCCAATCCAGGAGACAGCCACGCTACTGCGTTTACCCAACTCCGCCATCCATTCGCGTAGCGCAGAAATAATAATTTCACGGGCGATCATCGTTGCTGCCGGTAAGGTCACCCACCAGCTGTGGTAATGCTCGGTTACCAGCACCATGGCGATAGCCACGAGAACTTTATCTGCGACAGGGTCAAGGAAAGCACCAAACCGGGTACTCTGATTCCAGCGGCGTGCCAGAAAACCATCGAACCAGTCAGTCACCGCCGCGACGCAGAAAATGAGCGCGGCGGCAAACGGCGACCAGGTGACAGGCAGATAAAAGACCAATACAAAGAATGGGATAAGGATGACACGGAACAGTGTAAGCAACGTAGGGATATTAAATTGCATAATGACGGGTAACTATCTGTTGTCAGTAAGATTACCCCTATGTTGCTACAGAGACATCAATGTTTCAACGACCAGAAGATCTTTTCTGCCAGACCTTGCGAAATACCCGGCACTTTTGCAATTTCCTCGACGCTGGCGTTACGTAAACCTTGCAAACCGCCCATATATTTCAACAACATTTGCCGACGTTTTGGCCCGACGCCTTCAATGGTTTCCAGGGAACTGGTATTTTTGACCTTCGCCCGTTTTTTACGGTGCCCGCCAATCGCGTGATCGTGTGATTCATCGCGAATATGCTGGATAACATGCAGCGCGGGAGAATCTGGCGGCAAACTAAATCCCTCACCTTCCGGCTCAAAGAACAGCGTTTCCAGCCCAGCCTTACGATCTGCTCCTTTGGCAACGCCAAGTAGCAGCGGATGATTTTTATCCCATGAGACATCCAGTTCGGCGAAGACATTTTTCGCCTGCGCAAGCTGGCCTTTGCCGCCGTCGATAAGAATCACATCCGGGATCTTACTGTCGTCAATGGCTTTACCATAACGCCGACGCAGCACCTGATTCATCGCCGCATAATCATCGCCCGGCGTGATGCCAGTAATGTTATAGCGCCGATACTCCGCACGCAGCGGGCCGTTGGCATCAAACACCACACAGGAAGCGACGGTTTGTTCACCCATGGTATGGCTGATGTCAAAGCACTCCATCCGCTTCACTTCCGGCAATTTCAACACGCTGGCAAGCGCGGTCAGCCGCTGGTGAACGGTAGATTGCTGCGAAAGTTTGCTGGTTAAGGCCGTCGCCGCATTGGTACGCGCGAGTTTCAGATAACGCGCTCTATCGCCACGAGGTTTGGTTTGAACATTAATCTTGCGTCCCGCCAGTTCTGAAAGGGAATCGGCGAGCAGCGTTTTATCGCTAAGATTAAAATCGAGCAGGATCTCACCCGGTAAGGTGCGCATCTGGCTGCCTTGTAAATAGAACTGACCTACGAAGGTTTCCACCACCTCGCTCAGTTCCGTACCGCCAGGCACTTTCGGGAAATAGCTGCGGCTGCCGAGCACTTTGCCCTGACGAATGAACAATACGTGGACACAAGCCATACCCGCATCGAACGCCACTCCAATAACGTCAAGGTCGTCGCCGGTATTGGAAACAAACTGTTTTTCGGTGACACGTCGCACCGCCTGAATTTGGTCGCGAATCCGCGCCGCTTCTTCAAACTCCAGATTCTGGCTGGCAGTTTCCATACGACTAATGAGTTGCGTAAGCACCTGATCATCTTTGCCAGACAAAAACAGGCGCACATACTCGACCTGCTGAGCGTATTCTTCTTCACTCACCAGTCCTTCAACGCACGGCCCCAGACAGCGCCCTATCTGATATTGCAGACACGGACGCGAGCGATTGCGATAAACACTGTTTTCGCACTGGCGAATGGGGAAAATCTTTTGCAGTAGCGCCAGTGTTTCACGTACGGCATAGCCATTCGGGAACGGGCCGAAATATTCACCTTTGGCATGCTTCGCTCCACGATGCATCGCCAGACGCGGGTGGGTATCGCCACTCAGGAAGATAAAAGGATATGATTTATCATCGCGTAGCAAAACGTTGTAACGCGGCTGATAGAGTTTGATGTAGTTGTGTTCCAGTAACAGCGCTTCGGTTTCTGTATGAGTAACCGTTACATCAATTTGCTGGATCTGGGCGACCAGCGCTTCGGTTTTGCGCGAAGCGAGGTTGCTACGGAAATAGCTGGAAAGCCGTTTTTTCAGGTCTTTCGCTTTGCCGACATAGATAACCGTACCACCAGCATCATACATGCGATAAACGCCTGGCTGGCTGGTTACGGTTTTTAAAAACGCTTTTGCGTCAAACTGATCACTCACTGACTTGATAATGTCTCCGCATTACACAGACCATGGCGAATTGCCAGGTGAGTCAGCTCAACATCGCCATGAATGTTTAGTTTACTGAACATACGATAGCGGTAGCTGTTCACCGTTTTCGGACTGAGATTGAGCTGTTCTGAGATCTCATTGACCTTCTGGCCCTTGGTGATCATCAGCATAATCTGCAATTCACGTTCAGACAAACTGGCAAATGGGCTTTCTGTTTTTTCTGGTTCGATCTGGCTTAACGCCATTTGTTGAGCGATATCAGAAGCAATGTAACGCTGCCCTGAATAGACAGAACGAATCGCACTCACGACTTCCTGCGGAGCCGCGCCTTTGCTGAGGTAGCCCGCAGCTCCGGCCTGCATGACTTTCGCTGGTAAAGGGTTTTCTGTATGGACGGTAAGCATGATGATTTTGACATCAGCTGTGGAACGCGCGATTTTACGCGTCGCCTCAAGACCGCCAATGCCCGGCATACTCATGTCCATTAGCACCACGTCAACGGCATTTGCCCGGCACCATTTAACGGCGTCTTCACCGCACGATGCCTCACCGACGACTTTTATACCCTTTATATCTTCCAGAATGCGTCGTATCCCTGCGCGCACCAGTTCGTGGTCATCAACAAGTAGAACGTTGATCAAAGGAATATCTCCAGAAATAGGGATAACGCTACTGATAGTTAGTCATTCGTATATTAGCGGTTTTTATTGCAACTTTGAAACGTTAAAAATGGTGGGTATTCGATTTTTCTCTCGTTTTTGTCAATTCGATTGTCCACAGTTATGGTCACGCCCGTCACCAACGGCTTCCGGGATCGTTTCACAGTAAGCCCGGCGATGAAATGTGACAAAAATTGACTTTATTCAGCAAAAATGAAAATCAGCCCGCTGAATATGTAACATTAATTAACCCGAACAATACGGGCAAAAAACATTCATGATAAAAATATTTATTGGTCATTATATTAACGTATTTTATAGTACTGTTGATATCACGCTCAAAAAACAACCACTGCTATTTTTAGCAAAGCTTATGGTATACTCCGCCGCCTTAACATTTTTCACCGCAAATTTTCATTGCAACATGACGAGGAAAATAAATGAGTACGCCTGATTTTTCTACTGCCGAGAATAATCAAGAACTGGCAAATGAAGTCTCCTGCCTGAAAGCGATGCTGACGCTGATGCTGCAGGCGATGGGACAAGCTGACGCGGGCCGCGTGATGTTAAAGATGGAAAAACAGCTTGCGCTGATCGAAGACGAAACCCAGGCTGCAGTATTTTCCAAAACGGTTAAGCAAATTAAACAAGCCTACCGTCAGTAATATAAAACCGGCTGAGAGCGTGCCTTTCAGCCGGTTTTTGCATCTGGCACGCAGAACAGAAAAGAGATCAAATTAAGCCAGTAGCGGCCGCGTAACAGGCAACCTGCGTCTTATTCGGTGCATTGATTTTTTTCTGCATGTTTTTCTGATGGAAATTGACCGTATTCTCAGAGATTGACAAAATCATCGCTATCTCTGCTGATGTCTTACCTTCCGCCGTCCATTTCAGAATTTCTTTTTCGCGCTTGCTGAAATTCATCTCTGGCGTCATCACTATTTCATCATTTAAACGCATCAGAGCCATCAGACTTTCGCGCACCAGTAGCTGCATTTTTAATTGCAGTTCATCACTAAGAATGGGTATTTCGCGCGTGCTGCAACGGGAAAAGGACAAAAAGCCCAACGCCCGATTTGGCAGCATTAAATACTGAGTGACACCGCGGCGTAAACCATGTGCGCGCGCAGCTTCCCATAACGGCTGTGCTTCGCTGAATAAGTCATCATTCCACATTAAATGGCCCTGACTAAAGTTTTCAGGGTTCAGCACCGGATCAATTGCGAGAAAATTTTTTGCCTGATAATAACTAACCCACGACTCAGGGTAATTGGTGTAGAAAGCCACTTTAGGTCGCGTGAATGGTACCGGGTGGCGAACACATAACGAATAGTAATCGTACTCCAGCTGCTGAGCCTGAAGCTCTATTTCATGGTAGACCTCTTCTGCGGCCTCCATCCTCTGAAAACGCAACAGCATCGTGCGAAGCCAGCTGAAAAAATCCGTATCCTGCATAGTAAACCGCAACGCCCCTGAGAGTGAGTATCATTTATAATGATAATTCAAACTATCACATAAATAAGATTTATATATAATTTATATTATTCAGGCAATGAATTACTTTTGCAAGCCATCGCATTCTCTTATGTTATTAATGAGTTATGCTGATTTGTTAAGCAGTTTTATCACGTTTGAAATGGCGTCCCGCCCCGACTGGTGAATCGTCGGGGCTGATTTTTTCTTATTATTGCAGCAGAAACTTCTCCAGGAACTGGCGGGTGCGAGGCTGCTGAGGATCAGCAAATAACGCTTTTGCTACCCCCTGCTCGACTATCCGCCCCTGGTCCATAAAAATCGCCCGGTCCGCAACATCCCGGGCAAAGCTCATTTCGTGCGTCACAATCACCATCGTGCGCTTTTCCTGCGCCAGCTGACGAATGGTGTTCAGGACTTCGCCCACCAGCTCTGGATCCAGCGCCGACGTTGGCTCATCAAACAAAATCACTTCAGGACGCATTGCCAGAGCACGCGCAATCGCAACGCGCTGCTGTTGACCGCCAGACAAACGACGTGGATAACTGGTTTCTTTACCGGCCAGCCCAACTTTCGCCAGCAGCTCGCGAGCGCGCGCCGTGGCCTCTTCTTTCGGTTCGCCTTTGACGATCACCGGCCCTTCAATAATGTTTTCCAGCACCGTACGATGCGGAAACAGATTAAAGTTCTGGAAGACAAACCCGACGTGCTGACGCAACTGGCGAATCAGCGATTTTTGCTGACTTAATGAACGTGCAGTATCAATAGTGATATCGCCAACGGTGATGGTTCCCGCTTCCGGTTGTTCCAGCAGATTTATGCTGCGTAGCAACGTGGTTTTGCCGGAACCACTCGGACCGATAATTGCCACTACTTCGCCTGGCTTCACCTCAAGGTCGATACCATGCAGCACCGTCTGACCGTGGAATTTTTTCACCAGGTTCTTAACTTCAATGGCACTCATTTGGGTTCTCTCTCCTGGCGATTAAGTTGATTCTCAAAATGGTTCTGCAACGTCGATAACACAGTCGCCATGATCCAGTAGATGAGCGAAGCCGCCAGGTACATGGTGAACACCTCCAGCGTGCGCGAGGTAATCAACTGCGCCTGACGGAACAGCTCCGGCACCTGGATTGTCGCGGCCAGCGACGTATCTTTTACCAGGCTGATAAAGCTGTTCGACAGCGGCGGCAACGCCACCCGCGCCGCCTGTGGCAAAATCGCGCGACGCATGGTCTGCCATGGCGTCATGCCAATACTGGCTGCAGCTTCCCACTGACCTTTATCAATAGAAGAAATGGCGGCGCGCAGCGTTTCGGCAGCATAGGCGGCAGTGTTCAGCGACAGACCAATCATTGCTGACGGAATGGGATCTAATTCGATACCAAACTGTGGCAGTCCGTAATAGATCATAAACAGTTGTGCGATGAGCGGCGTACCACGAAAAATAGAGATATAAAAACGCGCCAGCCAGCGCACGGGCGAGATTGGCGACAGGCGCATCAGCGCGAGAATAAACCCGAGCAGTAAGCCAAAAAACATGCCTCCGATACTGAGTTGCAGCGTATACCCAGCCCCTTTCAGCAGGAACGGCAAGGAATCAATAACCAGTTGTATACTTTCTTGCATGAGCGTTCCCGGAGCTAAACGTGGGGATGATAGGCGAACAGCGCAGGCGCACCGCCGGTATGAATAAACAAAATCGGCCCTTCATCTTTGAAGCGTTTCTGACTGATACCGTCAATCAGCCCCGCCATCGCTTTTCCGGTATACACAGGATCAAGCAGAATGCCTTCCAGCCGCGCCAGCAATTTCACTGCTTCCATGCCTTCGTCGTTCGGCACGCCGTAGCCAGGTGCAAAATAGTCATCCCAGAGTAAAATTTCCGCTGATGCGGTCAGCTCCAGTTCTTTCGCAATCGCCTGTTGGAGGTTAACCACTTTCGGCAATTGATCGGCAACAGAACGCGACACAGTCACGCCAATCAGTTCGCTTTCAGGCATCAGGTGTTCCAGCCCAACAGCCAGTCCGGCGTGAGTTCCGGCACTGCCCGATGCGACCACCACCGACGAAATATTAACCGCCACTTCACACTGTTGCGCGATTTCCAGCGCACTCTCCACATAACCCAGCGCGCCCAAAGCATTAGAACCGCCAACCGGAATGACATACGGGCGAAAGCCTTGTGCTTCGACTCGCGTCGCCAGCTCTTCCAGTTGGGCATTGGGATCGGTCAGTGCGTCGCACATTTCAATCTGGGTATTGAACAGATCCAGCAACAAACGATTGCCGTTGGTTAAATAGTTTTCCGCGGTTGTACCAATAGGATTTTCCAGCAGCGCCACGCAATGCAGACCGAGTTTCGCAGCGACTGCGGCAGTCTGGCGCACATGGTTAGACTGGATCGCCCCGGCAGTAATCAGCGTATCGGCACCTTCACGCAGAGCATCTGCCGCGAGAAATTCCAGCTTACGTAATTTATTGCCGCCCATTGCCATGGGAGTGACGTCATCCCGTTTGATGAAAATTTCCCGTCCAAGATAATCAGAAAAGCGCGGCAGATATTCGAGCGGCGTTGGCGCGCCAATAAACTCCAGCCGTGGAAAACGGGTTAAATTATGCAGTGGCATAACAGCCTCCGATGTGTGTTGTTGTGATTTTCTTATTATGCACGCTGAAAACGCGTAAATAAAAAAGGCGCTAGTGAAAGCGCCCTTTTTTGTCATTATGCTGATTATTTGGTCACATCAGCACCAAACCATTTTTCGGAAAGGGCTTGCAAAGTGCCATCTTTTTGCATTTCCGCAATTGCATCATTCACCGCTTTCAGCAGGTCTTCATTTCCTTTACGCAGCGCCACGCCAGACTCCTGACGAGAGAATGCTTCACCGGTTACTGCCAGCGTATCGTTGGTTTTCTTCACCAGATCCAGCGCCGCCAGACGATCAACGAGGATCGCATCGATACGGCCTACGCGCAGATCCTGATATTTGGTCGGGTCATCATCATAGGTACGCACATCGACGCCCTGAACATTCTGACGCAGCCACTCTTCATAGTTGGTGCCCAGACCGACACCCACTTTTTTGCCTTTCAGATCATCAGCCGTTTTAATGGTGCCTTCGTTACCTTTTTTCACCAGCGCCTGAATACCGGAAATGGTGTACGGGGTAGAGAAATCGTATTTTTTCTTGCGCTCGTCAGAAATGGTGACCTGGTTAATCACCACATCAATGCGTTTAGAGTCCAGCGACGCCAGCATACCGTCCCATTTGGTCGGTTTTAGTGACGCCTCAACGCCAAGATGTTTTGCCAGTTGTTGGGCAAATTCCACTTCAAAACCGGTTAATTTGCCGTCATCCCCCTGAAAACTGAACGGCGGATAAGTTCCTTCCAGCCCTACCAGCAGCGTGCCGCGCTCTTTGACTTTATTAAGCAGACCTTCATCTGCAAAACTTTTAACGCTCATACCCGCAACCAGCGCCACGGCCATCACACCCATCAATGCCTGACGTCCCAGATGTGCTAATTTCATATTTACCCCGAATGTTGTTATGTCTGTTTGCAGTGTAGAGCCATTGTTTGTAAACACAAAAACAACTCCGCTACATCTTATTCTTATTTAATATATATCAGAAGCAGGTTGGCTGGAGGATTTCTGCACAAGTCCGGTACACGTTTGACGCTGATAGTGTTGATACTTCCGTAACGCGATGCGGTAATTGTTGGTGCTGGTGGAGGGCAGCCACGGGGCGAGGATTTCATCGAGGAAACCGTCCTGCAGCTGATCGAGGGAAATATTTTGCTCGTGTAGATGATTCCCCAAACGGCGCAGACGAACGACATATTCACGCACCGTACCAGGGCTCATTTCAGTTTGCTCAAAAAGAAATTGCTTAAAGCCGATAATATCGAAAAAATCACTCTGCGTTTTGCAATGTAAATCACCGCAAAATCGGCACAATGCCGCCCATGATTGTTGTTCCACTTGCCAGCCATTTTCATCAAGCAGCGTGTCCAGGCGGGAAATCTCGATTTTATTCACTATTTTGCCGTCGCGAACGAGGGTAATGCGATCGAGTAATTTACGGCAATGCGCGCAATGGGTCTGGCTGTGTTTAAAGTCTTTAAGATAGCGGCTTAATGGCCGTCTTTTCAGGTGCTGCACCATCATTAAGAACTCCTGGTAGTCAAAATTAAAGTGCGGCATTTACTGACGTTATAACTTACCCAGTTTAGTGCGTAACCGTTTAATAGCCTGGCTGTGTAACTGACTGACCCGCGATTCCCCGACCTCCAGCACCGCACCAATCTCTTTGAGATTCAGCTCTTCCTGATAATAGAGGGTTAATACCAGTTTTTCGCGCTCCGGCAACGTTTCGATGGCTTCCATCACCCGCTGGCGCAGATTACTGTCCAGCAGTTGTTGTAGCGGGTTTTCTCGCTGATGATCATCAGTAACCAGTTCGATGCTATCGCCGTGCTCTTCGCGCCACTCATCGTAGGAGAAGAGCTGGCTGTTATTGGTGTCGAGCAACATTTGGCGATAATCGGCAATATCGATCCCTAAACGTTCCGCTACCTCAGTTTCCGTGGCGTTGCGGCCAAGTTCCTGCTCCAGTTGCCCTATTGCCTGTGCCACTTCACGCGCGTTGCGTCGCACGCTGCGCGGCACCCAGTCACGGCTGCGAAGTTCATCCAGCATAGCGCCACGGATACGCTGCACTGCGTAAGTTGTAAATGCCGTTCCTTGTAGGGCGTCATAGCGTTCGACGGCATTAAGTAACCCAATGCCGCCCGCCTGTAGCAGATCGTCAAGTTCCACGCTCGCGGGCAGTCGAACCTGCAGGCGCAATGCTTCGTGACGCACCAGCGGGACATAACGCTGCCACAGCGAGTGTTTATCCATTACACCTTCAGCGGTATAGAGTGAATTCACGATAAACAGCCCTGCGTTATATGAGTTATCGGCATGATTATCCGTTTCTGCAGGGTTTTTAATCGGACGATTAGTGGGTGAAATGAGGGGTTATTTGGGGGTTACCGGTAAATTGCGGGCAGAAAAAACCCCGCCGTTGGCGGGGAAGCACGTTGCTGACAAATTACCATTCATGTTGCCGGATGCGGCGCAAACGCCTTATCCGGCCTACAAAAATGTGCAAATTCAATAAATTGCAATTCCCCTTGTAGGCCTGATAAGCGCAGCGCACCAGGCAATTTGGCGTTGCCGTCAGTCTCAGTTAATCAGGTTACGGCGATTAACCCTGCAGCAGAGACAGAACCTGCTGCGGTACCTGGTTGGCTTTTGCCAGCACGGAGTTACCGGCCTGCTGGATAATCTGCGCTTTCGACATGTTGGACACTTCGGTCGCATAGTCGGCGTCCTGAATACGGGACTGCGCTTCAGACAGGTTGGTAGTGGTGTTGTTCAGGTTGGTGACTGCGGAATCCAGACGGTTCTGGATAGCACCCAGGGAAGAACGGAATTTGTCGATAGACGCGATAGCGTCATCCAATGCTGCCAGCGGGTTGGTAGTAGCTTCAGATTCACTAGTTGTATTAGTCGTTAAGTTACCATTGGCACTTACATAGATAGCTTTACTGGTAGCCGCATTTTCACCACTAGTAATAGTGCCATCAGCTTGAGCAAAATACTCGGCAGGAGTTTTGCTCACTTTTCCATCAACTAAATACGCTGATGCAGCAGTGCCATTATTGACTGTATATGTCGCAGGTAAAGTTACACCAACAGTTGCAGTGTAAGTCTCATTTTTAACGGCGTTAGCAAACGTTGAAGCATCAACAGAAATATCTACCCCATCAAACTTTGTCGTATTAGCAGTAAATGTACCTTTATCTGTTGTAATGACTGTTTTGGCCTTAGCATTGTTTGCCATTAAGTCAGACAGTTTAGCTTGAGTATCAGTGCCTGCGTTAGTTTTACTTAAGTTACCAGTATCATCAAGATAGAGAGCGGCACCGTCATCAGCAGCAGTTAAAGAACCATCTTTAGCAATAATGACTTTTTGCTCTTGAGCTGATGAACCGTCGCCAATACTTACTGTTGCAGCAGTGGTACCACCCGCTTCAGGATTCAGGAATGCCGCCAGTTGAGTCGCATCAACTGAAGCAGAAGCCGTATATGTGTTAGTATCTTTATGATAAGTATATTCCACAGGCGTACCAGGGGCAGCCGCGCCAAAACCAACATCTGCCTCCGTGGAAACTTTACTGCCATCAACACCAGCTACCGCATTCAAAATATCCGTGCTACTTGCGACGGCTTTGTCAGCAATATATCTATTAACTCCAGCTGTAGTAACCCCCGTATTATCGAGTTTTAAACCAACCATATCTTTAAGTGTTGCAGCAGTATTGGCTGTTTCACCTTCGCCATTCACGTTAAAACCGGTCAGCTTCAATGTAGAAGAGTCGATCTTTTTCAGATCAATCGTGATGGTTTCACCATCATTTGCGCCCACCTGAATTTTCATTGAACCGTCTTTGGACAGTACGTTCACGCCGTTGAACTGGGTCTGACCGGATACGCGGTCAATTTCGTCGAGACGGGATTTGATTTCGTCCTGAATGGAGTCCAGATCCGAATCAGAGTTAGTCCCGGTAGAAGCCTGAACCGTCAGTTCACGAATACGCTGTAAGTTGTTGTTAATTTCGGACAGCGCGCCTTCGGTGGTCTGCGCAACAGAAATACCATCGTTGGCGTTACGTGCAGCCTGAGTCAGGCCTTTAATGTTAGAAGTAAAACGGTTAGCAATCGCCTGACCCGCGGCGTCATCCTTCGCGCTGTTAATACGCAAGCCAGAAGACAGACGCTCGATAGAACTCGACAGCGCAGACTGGTTCTTGTTGATATTATTTTGAGTGATCAGCGAGAGGCTGTTGGTATTAATGACTTGTGCCATGATTCGTTATCCTATATTGCAAGTCGTTGATTACGTTTTGGGTTTCCACCCGTCGGCTCAATCGCCGTCAACCCTGTTATCGTCTGTCGTAAAACAACCTTTAGAATTTTTTTCACAAACAGCCATTTTTTGTTAGTCGACGAAATACTCTTTTCTCTGCCCCTTATTCCCGCTATTAAAAAAAACAATTAAACGTAAACTTTGCGCAATTCAGGCCGATAACCCCGGTATTCGTTTTACGTGTCGAAAGATAAAAGGAAATCGCATGGCAAGTATTTCATCGCTGGGAGTCGGGTCAGGTCTGGATTTAAGTTCAATCCTTGATAGCCTCACCGCCGCGCAAAAAGCGACGCTAACCCCTATTTCAAATCAGCAATCGTCGTTTACCGCTAAACTTAGCGCCTACGGTACGCTGAAAAGCGCGCTGACGACTTTCCAGACCGCCAATACTGCATTGTCTAAAGCCGATCTTTTTTCCGCCACCAGCACCACCAGCAGCACCACCGCGTTCAGTGCCACCACCGCGGGTAACGCCATCGCCGGGAAATACACCATCAGCGTCACCCATCTGGCGCAGGCGCAAACCCTGACCACGCGCACCACCAGAGATGATACGAAAACGGCGATCGCCACCAGCGACAGCAAACTCACCATTCAACAAGGCGGCGACAAAGATCCGATTTCCATTGATATCAGCGCGGCTAACTCGTCTTTAAGCGGGATCCGTGATGCCATCAACAACGCAAAAGCAGGTGTTAGCGCGAGCATCATTAACGTGGGTAACGGTGAATATCGTCTGTCAGTCACATCAAATGACACCGGCCTTGACAATGCGATGACGCTCTCGGTTAGCGGTGATGATGCGCTACAAAGTTTTATGGGCTATGACGCCAGTGCCAGCAGCAACGGCATGGAGGTCTCGGTCGCCGCCCAGAATGCGCAGCTGACGGTCAATAACGTCGCCATTGAGAACAGCAGCAACACCATCAGCGACGCGCTGGAAAACATCACCCTGAACCTGAACGATGTCACCACGGGCAACCAGACGCTAACCATCACTCAGGACACCTCCAAAGCGCAAACGGCGATTAAAGACTGGGTGAATGCCTATAACTCGCTAATAGATACCTTCAGCAGCCTGACCAAATACACCGCCGTAGATGCGGGAGCTGATAGCCAGAATTCTAGCAATGGCGCACTACTCGGCGACTCCACGCTGCGGACGATTCAGACGCAGTTGAAATCGATGCTGAGTAATACCGTCAGTTCTTCCAACTATAAAACGCTGGCGCAGATTGGTATCACGACCGATCCCAGCGATGGCAAACTGGAACTGGATGCCGACAAACTCACCGCTGCATTGAAAAAAGATGCCAGCGGCGTAGGTGCATTAATTGTTGGCGATGGTAAAAAAACCGGCATCACGACCACCATCGGCAGCAACCTGACCAGTTGGCTTTCGACAACGGGCATTATTAAAGCCGCTACCGATGGCGTTAGTAAGACCCTGAATAAGTTAACTAAAGACTACAACGCCGCCAGCGATCGCATTGATGCGCAGGTCGCGCGCTATAAAGAACAATTTACCCAACTGGACGTTTTAATGACCTCGTTAAACAGCACCAGCAGCTACTTAACGCAGCAGTTCGAAAACAACAGTAATTCCAAGTAATCAATATTCATCGGGAGACAGGTCATGTACGCGGCAAAAGGCACCCAGGCCTATGCACAAATTGGCGTCGAAAGCGCCG
>ERZ506827.63-NODE-63-length-52431-cov-7.55056_pt1 | contig 52431 bp, 48 predicted proteins | sample MGYA00513978_ERZ506827 | MGnify/ENA metagenome assembly ERZ506827 | reverse complement strand
AATAAATAACCCGCTTAATGCGGGTTTTATTATGCTATTTTGTTGATAGCAACTTAGTGAAGATATCGATAATAATTTCGTATAAAATGAATATGCTAATTGTCGATCGATTGTAGTTTCTAGATCTATCAGTTGGTCTGTTATCAATTTTATTAAGATATCTTTATTCAAACTGGAATTATCTATTTTTCCTTGCTCATATAAGGAAAAGAGATTTCTATTTTTCTTTACAAACTTCATATAAGGAATTAAGACATCTTTATCTAAGTAGTTTTAATATTTGTGATAGTTTTTCCTTTTAAATAAACTCTCATGCTATTATTGAAGCAAGTCTATGCCCATTATGACGACATGAAGAAAGACACTACCCTTAAGGCACTTTTCTCGGCTTTGGATAATGATAAGGACGACAAGAACGAGATGTCCTAGCATTCAGTTTCACAATCTGTGGGGCTTTTCTTTAATTTGTGTCTAGTTACAATCACAAAAAGCTAGATGGCATCAATGAAATTTTACTTTTTGATGGACATGTGGTAAACTTTTATTATTAATAACTGACAGACATGAAAAAGAATAAATTAAAGGGAATTTTACCTAGGATTTTCGGGGGGGGGGTATTATTTCTAAGTAATATCTTTCTTATTTCCATCGGCTTCTCTGCGTGGTCTATCATCGGAGCTGCCAGTGCGGAAGCTCAGATCCAGGTCAGTGCTGCGGATGTCATTGATTTAAATCAGTATTTCACTTTTGTCGATTCCCCGACTATTTTTGAATGCACTAGTGAGGGAATAGCTAATGATCATGTAGTGAACACAACTTCCAATACTCAAGAAGGCTACATTCAAATACCATTTCGTATAAATGTTGGTAGTGGAAAAATAAGCGATCATATCGCAGAAGGTTCGACGGGCTTTACGCTAGGAACCACTTTGGTTGATAAAAACGCAGGATTAGATTTCTTCTCTGTTGCTTCGATTTCAGAAGTGAAACTTGCCTGCAATGATTCCAATTCTTTTGCCGAATCGGATTATTCCTTTAATCCGTTATCCAATAATGCATCGAATAAGGAATTGAATTCTTCTTTCGATTTGACTTCATTCTCGTACTTGGATAGAAGCCAAGTGTATTTCGTTGCAAGATATAAGGTCACATTTACTGCTTCCGCTTATAAATCAGCATATTCATCTGTTGGCGGAAACTTTAAGTTTTCATTCAAAGTAGGAGGAATCTTCGACCATGCGTAAGTATAGGGCAATTCCTCTTTTTGTGATGTCGACTTCGGCAATCATCAGTTCCATTGGATATGGAAGTTGGATTTTCAATCAATTCCAGGAAATTGAAAAAGAGATCTCAACTAAGAATTCTCAACCGGTATGTTATATCCAAGGAAATAAGTCCGTTAAGTATACAACAATTGAAAAGGCTCTTGCAGTTGCTGGAGATAAAGACCACATAGATTCGCCCGAAACAATTGTTGTTATACCGGGGACTAATCCAGTGATTTCTTCTTCTTGTACTTTAGATACTAAAGATACACTTTTGATTCCTTATGAAGATGAAACCTATATGCGTGATCTTAGCAAAATCACGGATAAAAATGTTTCGTCTGTAACCAGCGTTAATTTTTCCGATAATGATTCTACGAGTGTAAGCAATAATAGAAAAAATGAAGTTACAATTAGAAGTAGTAAAGTTGGAACAAAAGTTGTTTTTGAAAATAAAGGAACGATTAAAGTTGGAGGAGAATTAGGTGTTGGTATAGGTAACCAAAGACCTAGTGGTCACACTAATGGAAAATATTGCCAAATTTCCATTGAAAATAGTGCTTCTATTGACAATTATGGGGAAATAGATTTATACGGATATATAAAGAAAAAATCAATTAATAATGCCGGAATTATAACCAATTATTCTTCTGGTAAAATGGTGATGCCGTTTGTAATTCACGATTATTCTGGAGGAGGTTTTTCGGCTTCTGCAAATCAAGAAAAAATACTTCCATTTAATATTTTTGAAATTCCTAATTGTCAAACAACATCTATTTATCAAGCCGGGTCTAAGCTTGATGTGATGCTTGCAATTTATGCCTCTAACAAAATGCATGTTCCAGAAAATAGTCGGCTTATTGGAGCAGGTGATGGTCTGTTCAATATTTCTTCGGGCTCGGTTGCAATCGACTATTATTCCTATGACTTTCCCTTTACGAAGATTGATTCTTCAAAGAATCAGCCAAAAGAAAACATTAGTAAAATGAAAATAGGAATAAACGGTGCTGTTTCACTGACTTCCATGAAATTGTCATTGGGTGGAATGTCTATATCTACTGGAGACTTTATTGCTCCTCTCTCCTATAAATTTGATGTTACTTGTAATTCTGGTTCTATTTTGAAGTTAAATAAGAAGACAAAATTTTTAAAAGGCTCTTCACTCCAAATTATTGAAGGCGGGACTGCTGAAATAAATGATCAATCTCTTTTTTATCAGTCCTATAGTTATGATTGTAATTATGTGGGGGATTTATACCCTAGTGCATTGCATCCGGCAAGTCTTATCAATAATGGAAAACTTACATTAAATGCTCCTTTTGGTGGATTTATAGAAACTAATGGATCATCTGGTGAATTGATTACTACTGCTAACTATAACAGTGAAGCAAGTTCAAAAGAAATGGTAAGCCTCAAAAAAACGAGCAAGATTAAATATGAGTACACTTATAAGACTATGACAGTTAAAGGATCTGCGATGATTAAAGCTAATCAATTAGACACTGCCGAAAAAAGCTTAATTAAGGAAAACGAAAAATATGTAGCTCATGAGTCTTCTTGGATTGGTAACGCTTCAGGACAAATTTCGGAAATCGAGTCTAAAACAGCAGAGAAAAATGGAAGCTACACCACTTGCTTTGATTCGAATACGGATATTGAAACAAATAAAGGAAATGTAAATATTGCAAATATCAATACTGGTGATTTGATACTTTCATATAATCATTACAGTGGAAAATTTGAATATAAACCTATTGCAGCTGTTATTAACCATGGCTTAAAAGTTTATCAAGTTATAGAAATGTTTTTTAATGATGGCTCTCACATTGGTTTTATTAGTAGTCATGGACTATTCGATGTGGATGAAAACAAGTATGTAGATATAAATCCAAAAAATTACAAAAATTATATTGGACATCAGTTCTTGTCTTATAAAGCTAACAAATTTAAAATCGTCATTCTTTCTCGGGCCGAAATTGTAGAAAAACGAACTTCATGTTATACTCTGGTTTCTAGCGAAAATCTTAATTGTATTGGTAATGGTTTGCTAAATATCACCAGTGTACTAAAGGGTATTTATAACATATTCGATTATGATAGGAATCATAATTTTGATAGATGCCAAATGAAATCCGATATCGAACGATTTGGATTATACGAATATTCTGACTTTAAAGATCTTATTTCAAAGAAGATTTTTGTAGATTATGGTTTTAAGTATTTTAAAGTATCTATCGGAAAAGGATTAATGAATTATGATACATTGCTTTTCTATATCCGTTGGTTGAAGAATTGTATCAACAATGGTGAAGCAATTATTTATTAGATACTTAATCTCCATTTTTGGCTGAATCTTGAGACTTTTTTCCTCCTTTGCTTCCTTTGTTGATATATGGGTCAAAGTATTTCTTCTCTCCTTCTATTCTTGCTTCTATAGCTTCCTGTTTTGTTTTGTATGATCCGAGATAATGATCGACTTGCTGGAAGGTGATATAAGCCTCCCGGCGTTTTCTTTTCTTGTTATATGTGACTCCGGATACTTCTGACTTGCAGGTGACATATACGGCTCTTGTGTGTTTCAGCATGCAGGTCATGGTATGTTTGTCTTTGTCGTAGCCAAGTGCCCAGTCATTGAGTCTTCCTGTTTCCGACCCTTTTTGGTTTTGGAGTACATCCGCAGAAATAAGAATGCTTGGATAGTTCATCGTCTCCGACGATGAATTCATTTTCAAAAATTTATCAATTCAAAAAATCAGTATTAGATGCGAAGATAAAATATATGCATTACAAACTGATTATAAATATGTTAGTTTTTTTCGGGCAGGAGGTTCGAAATGAAACCTTTTTATCGTATTTTTAAGTATCCAACTTTTAATTGTTATAATACTCAAACTAACAAATTTTATATTCTAATTAAAAAGTCGCCTATCATGGATATATAAATGACAAGCGACATTTAGCATTTAAATATTTGATTATTTGTAAACTTCTATTTTTGATGGAAAATCAAATTGACCATATGTTATATAAGCTCCTTCTTTTATAACTGAATCAATTAAATTTGAAGAAAGAACTTTTTTTACTAAAAAGCAAACATTTTGATAGAAATCTAAACTATCTGAATTTGCTTCAGGAGCATCATTATCAACTTCAAACCAAGTATAGACTGTGGCAATAAACACAATATTTTCCTTAGTAGTAATCTTAAAAACAGTGTCTTGCTTTTTAATAAAAGTATTCCATAATTCATCTATATTTTTAATCATTTTTCTTACCTCCATCAATCTTGATAGGAAATCCTGGATAAACATGTGAGCCTGTTTTATTTGTCACAATAATAACATTAGACTCATAGCTATTTCCATTATTATCTTTGTATATCCCAATAATTTTATTAGTCACTACTGATTCCATATTTTCTTTTACAAAAACTCCCTTTCCAGAAAATTTATTTCCAAGATTTTGAGCTGTTTTTAAGTCGCCATAAATATAGCTTTGTCCAGTACTTTTAGCAACTAGTTCTAAATGTCTTTCTTGCTTTTGCTTATTTATAATTTGATTTGCTTTTATTGTGTTATCACTTTCTTTATTAACTTTCCTGATTTAAATTATCAAAAGAGAGATAATCAGTTTACCAATAATGAATTAAATTTTTTAAACTTAATTAAATTAAATCCTCAAATCACATTAGAAGAAATAGCAAAAAAGCTATCAATTAGTAAAAGAGCTGTGCAAAAATAGCAAATATTTAAAAAAATAAAAAGATAATATCTCGTACAGGATCTAATAGAAAAGTGTACTGGAATATAAGCAATAATTAATTTAGTACCATTTTCTTTTCAAAAGATTAAAAAAACAATAGATTAGTAATAAAAATCTACTAGCTAACTTTTCTAGCAATGTTGGATATCAAGAAGTTCAATATAAAAGCCTTAATTAAACTATTACTAAGACCGATGCAACCTATTGATTGCGTCACTTAATAAGTGATAAACCAATAAAATTCATTGATTTTACTCATTATTGCGTCACCTTGGCATCAAATTTATGTCATTTTGCGCCAGCTTGAGAAAGATTTGCAAGAGGTTGGAAATCCGAACTTTTTTACTAGGCTTTTTAGGCTTTCCATCTTTGAAAGTATTATACGATTGGCACTTTAAATTTGTAAGTGCTAATTTACTTTAGATTATTAATTTCTTCTTCTATACTTTTAATATTTTCAAGAAGCTCCTTAAAATTAATGTGGGTCTTATCATTTATCATTTCTTGCATTGATAAATAATCTTTTGTTAATTCATTAATATGTTTCTTGGAGGGAATTAATTGAAACGTTCCTGGTTTAGCCAAATCATAGCCTGCCCATGATGATGGATAGAATTTCTTTTTAAATTCTCTAACATTATTTAAGAGATCAATATCTTTGTATGCTTTTTCTTTATATTTAGTAAGACTTATTTTATAGACATCATAATAATGCCTTGAATATCTAGCGGGCACATCTTTTTCGTCACTTCTATGGGCTTCCTGATTTAATATTAAAACCTTCTCCCAAAATTGTACTCTCTGGTGATACAGTTTTAATTATGGTAGAAGGAATATTTAAATTAGGGACTTGGAGTCTTGCAATCATTGGTGAAATCTCAACATCTTCAGTTGGTGATAAAGCGGCCAATGGACCAATCTCTAATCTTATGGAATGTAAAAGCCCAGACATACTATTGGATCTGATTCTTGGATAATTAAAATTCAATACTTGAGGTTCATCCTCTTCTATATAAATATCTGGTTCTAAACCCAATATTGCTCTAAAATCTTTGACCATTTCCGGCTTTAATTTATCTCTTATAAACTCTTGTGCCTTAATATTTATATTTTTGTTGTATTTATCCTGCTGATTTTTACTTCTAACTTTATTGGGATCATCATCAGTCAATATGTTCCATTTAAGGATTAAATCAATATCTTCGGAAAACCTATTGATGATATTAAAGCATTTTGAAAGACTAGTTCCTCTTTTAAAAATGAAGAAGTCTCTATAACTAGACTTGTGGAAAAGGTAATCCAACATCAAAGTAACCCAGAAGTCCTTCTCCACAATTGAAATATTAATGCCTCTCTCTAAAGCAAATTTTGAAAATAGAAGATTTCTCTCTTTTGGTGATAGTTTAGCTATTGAATACATTTTTAAGCTCTTTTTATTGCAATTCTTAGCTTTTCATAAATCCAAGAAGTTATTTTGATTTGGTTAGTTAAAATCATCAGTTTCTCATCATTACTCAAAAGCGAAATAATTTTATTCATATCGTGATCACTTATTTTTTCTTTGCCTATAGATTTTATTGCCTGAATAGCAATCAAAACATTTAAGGGCAGAGAAGAGACCTCTTTAGAGGTTGAATGCTTAAACATTAGCTCTATATTATCTATTTTATATTTATTATATGGACCACTAGAGATAAAGATATATTTACTTGGAACTTGGGTAGAAAGACCAACTAAATTTAAAGAGAAGTTCCCTGAAGGTACAATATTCCAATTGTATTGCCTAGCTATAGCCTTAGCTACTTCATAAATATCTGGAGGTTCATTGATTTTAAAAATATTATTGTTGTTTCTAAGATAGTAAATCCCACGCTTGGCTCTTAATGTTTTCCCCTCGTCTTCCAATTTCTCCAAAGCTTTACTAACAGCTTTGTAATTACCTAGATCGAGAAAATCACTGGATGAAAAAGCTTTTAAATTGTGCACATTTATTTTATCCATTATCATACTTTGAATTGAAGTCATATTGTGCCTCCTTTCGCAATTATCATATAGTTTTTGCGATTATAAATCAATAATTTTCGCATTTTTTATATACTATTTGCGAAAACTCTACTTATTTTAATTATTTTGATGTCATCTTGGTGTCAATTTGACGTCATTTTGCGTCAGCTAAATCTCGGGGAGAAGAAGGTGTTGCAAAATTACATTTTGTTGAGAGTATCGAAGCAAATCTTATTGTATCTGCTAGTCCTCCAATCAAATATGTGAACGAGACAATTAATGACATAGTAGAAGATGTCATAATTGTCAGAGATGAAATTGAAGAATTTGTAGATGGACAATCTATTGGTACTTTTATATATGATAAAGGTATTATTTTAGTATTTAAAGATCATCAAATTGGAATTGAGCTGGATTCTTGGATGGCAGAAATGATAGCTGTCTTCCGTTCCTCAAACGCCTTGTCAAAGTTTACTCCACTAGACTATGAGTGGGGAAATGATGGTCATGCCCCAAATTGTAGATTTGATACCAAATGAATCCCAATCAGCCTTACAAAACAGAAACTAATATGAGAATTGCTTGGAAATAAATGCGTATATGCTTCTAAGCAGTTTTTACATGCTGACAGATTTAAGATTATGCACAAATTTCACTATCCTAAAGCAATTTTGGCATAAGTGTTAGATAGATTAACATCATTAAAAAACAGTCTCTTTTTTAAGAAAATAAATCTTGAAAAGTAGACTTTTTATTTACGAACATATGATCATAAGCACAACGAAACAAAAAAACTGATTCAAGTTTTTCTTGAATCAGTGATTTATTTCTAGTGGTGACCTGTACGGGGTTCGAACCCATGAATGGCGCCGTGAAAGGGCGTTGTGTTAGACCGCTTCACCAACAGGCCAAAAAACAAAAGCTTTTTAAAGCCTCTATATTCTACTAAGATTTTAGAAAAAAACAAGTGTTATTTTGCAAAATTAATAATTTCTTAATAGTAGTTGTCTTATTTACCTACTTTCTAAGTCGCTATTAAAGAACTTTTATTTCTTTCATATTGTATAATTCTAAAGTACGGGAAGATGATATATATGTATCTATTTAATATATTTGCGGATTTAGTGGATAGTAGGGGTATCCTTGGCCAAGTATGGTTTATAGTTTTGATATCCGTCTTAGCTTTTTGTGTATTAATAGTTGGCTTATTCGTATGTATTTATATGTATAAGACTAATGTCACAAAGAAATTTTTAAAGAATCAAGACATGAATGTCAGAATGGCTAGACTTGATTTCAATGCTAGAACAGTATATTTGGCTGACTCTAAGAATTATCAAGAGGCTAGAAGCATTACATATGAGGATTATTTATCGACATATGGACCTAAGGATAGAAGAAATGTTCAAGCCTTTCTTTCGGATGTTGTAGAGGAGAAGAAACCTGTCGGTAGTTATTTGTTAGCAGAAGCAGTCTATAGCAAAGACAAAAAGCGGAAGAAACATAAAAATTTATTAGTAGTCACAAATGTAAATTCTAAGAATAAGTTAGTGCATTTCAGTGCTTATACTCTTCCTAATTTGACTGAAAACGGAAATAAAGAAAAGCCTAAGAAAGATAGAGGGTATCTAGATTATGAAGATTATTTGATGAATTTTAGAGGAATATTATCCGAGAAAAAACAGGCAGCTTTTTATTGTGTTAGTCTTAAATCCGCTCATGATGACAAAGGCTTGGACTATATAACACCTATTCTTTATCGAATGATTGATAAAGTTTGTATTCATTTGAAAAAGAATAGATATGTTATCAAAATAGATGATGAGTCGTTTATGATTATCGATTTGAATGAAAAAACATCTGACGATATTAGAAAACTTGGTGATGAAATCATGGATATTTGTGAAGGTTTTCTAGGAGTTAATTCTCTTAAAGGAGAAGTAATACTATTAATAGGTGTCACGGCGAGAAAAGAAAAAGAGCCGATCAAGGCGTTGAAGAGATATGTCGATGAAGCTAAGGCTGCTAGTGTCAGTGGAGAAAGTAAAGATAATTTCAAGAATTCGAAAAACAAGGTAAGCATTTTAAAAAAATATAATCTATCTGCTCCTATTTATAGAGTGCTTAAGAATAAAACTTGGAGAATATCATTCACACCATTCTTTAAAACTGATGGATCAAATACTGATACATATCTAGTAAATATGGAAGTGTATGGCGAAGAAAACTTAAATATCAATGAGTTCTTCTACGAATGTGCTGATAGCAATCATTTCGATGAGGCTATGGAAAAGATTGTTGGTGATATAAGGCCTTTGTTAGATAAAAAGAATCCTAACACGAGACTGGTTCTTCCAATTGATGGTATGGTATTCGGCCAAGCCTTGGATTACTTCACAAAAAAACCACCGAGAGAATTCAAATTGACTGTTGCACTTCTATACAACTTTTCAAGTCATACCAATACTATGAAGTTTATAGAAAGAATAAAGAAGGCCAACAAAGTTGGAGTGTCTGTCATGTTGTTCTTTAGAAGCACTAGTATCCCTAGCATAACAATAGAAACTTTATCTTTATTGGATGGATATGTTATAGAAGCTAAACCTGAATTAGGAATTCCTTCAGTTAATGAAGAGAGAATTAAATTCTACTCTATGATAAGATTCCTTGAGCAATATAAGAAAGAAGTGTTGGTATATGGATTGAAGACACTGGAAGAGATGCAGTTGGTATGTACAAGGCCAGTTAACCAAGTTACTTGTTTAGAACTTGAAAATTCTTCTTCAAGATTAGAAATTCCAACAGAAGAAGAGATGAAAGAGTTTAAATCTTATATTCAACCATATCCTAATAAGAAATATGTTGATAAAATAAATAGCCGTGTATAAAAGGCGGAAGATCAAGGAGATAGATATCTATGGAACAAAATCAAAAGAAAAACGACGCTATAACAAGACAAGAAGATGATTTCGGTCAGTGGTACACCGACATATGTTTAAAATCTGAATTGATGGATTATGCTAGAGCTAAAGGATTCATCGTATATCGTCCTTATGGCTACGCTATTTGGGAAAACATTCAAAGTTGGTTCGATAAGAAGATTAAGGAAACAGGGCACGAAGATGTTTATTTGCCTTGTTTAATACCTGAATCTCTTTTGAATGAAGAAAAGGAACACGTTCAAGGATTTGCTCCTGAATGTGCTGTCGTCACGATTGGTGGAGAGAAGGAATTGGCTGAAAAGCTTTATGTACGTCCTACTTCAGAAGTCCTTTTCTGTGATTACTTCAAGGACATAGTTCATAGTTTTAGAGATCTTCCTGTAAAGAATAACCAATGGTGCTCAGTTGTTCGTTGGGAGAAAACGACTAGACCTTTCTTACGTGGATCTGAATTCTTGTGGCAAGAAGGTCACACTCTTCATGCTACAGAAAAAGAAGCCTTAGATGAGACTATCGGTCAGTTGAAATTATATGAGAGATTAGGAAGAGAAGTTCTCGCTATTCCTTTTGTCACAGGAAAGAAGACAGAAAAAGAAAAGTTTGCCGGTGCAGTTGCTACTTATACAATTGAAGCTTTGATGAAGGATGGCCAAGCTCTTCAATCTGGAACTTCACATTTCTTCGGACAAGGATTCTGTGAACATTTTGGAATTAAGTTCTTGGATTCAGACAACACTCAAAAGATACCTTGGCAAACTTCATGGGGTGTTTCAACCCGTTTGATCGGTGCTGTCATCATGGTTCATGGTGATGATAATGGATTAGTTTTGCCTCCTTATGTAGCTCCTGTTCAAGTCATGATTATTCCTATTAAGGCTGATAAGGACGAAAATGTTGCTAAAGCTAGTGAAGAGTTGCTACAAAAATTACTCGCTAAGGGTATTAGAGCTAAATGTGATTTCTCCAAGAAGTCTCCTGGATGGAAGTTTAGCCAATACGAGATGAAAGGTGTGCCTGTGAGAATTGAAGTCGGTCCCAGAGATTTGGCTGAAGGAAATGTGGTTCTCACTAGAAGAGTCGATGGTGTGAAGAAAACTTTGAAGATCGACGATATTCCTTCGATGATCGAAGGAGAACTTAAGGATATCCATGAGACTATGTACAACAAGGCTTTGGATTATCTTAACTCTCATATTGTTGAAACTAAAGATTATCAAACTTTGGGTGAAATCGTCACTCATGGAAAAGGTTATGCCAAAGTTATGTGGTGTGGTGATAGAGAGTGCGAAGATAAGGTTAAGGCTGATTACAATGCCTCATCTCGTTGTATGCCTTTTGATCAAACTCCTATCGATGATAAATGTGTCGTATGTGGCAAGCCTGCTAAGTATGTCGTTTTGTTCGATAGAGCCTATTAAAATTTGATAGATAAAAGGAGAATTAATGATGAATAATATTTATGATGATAACTTGGCTAAACTCCAAGCTCAGATGAAGAAGGATGGAATCAAGGCTTATGTTGTTCCTGTGACTGATCCTCATCAAAGTGAATATGTCGCACCTCGTTATTCCTTAGAAAGAATGTCGCTTTGTTCTTTTAAAGGAAGCGATGGAACTTTATTGGTGACTCAAGATCATGCTTATATCTATACCGATGGACGTTATTGGATAGAAGCTATGGATGAATTGAAAGGCACAAATACTGAATTGGTCAGAATGGGTGACTTCAATGTTCCTTCAATATTTGAATTCATAAAGACTAACCATCTTTATCCTCTAGCTATGGATTTTGCAAATGTTAGCTATACTGACTTCAAACTTTATAAAGGCGTTGGTGCAGGTGAAATAATTGATAAATCTTATAGGGATTTGATTCTTCCTAAGGAAGAACTTCCTTTCTCTAAGATTTGGAAAGTCGAACAAAAGTTGTTGAGCACTACATATGAGCAAAGAATTAATGCTGTCATTGCTTCTTTGAAAAAGCAAGGTGTTGAAGGAACATTGATTTCTTCTCTCGATGACATCGCATATTTGACTGGATGGCGTGCTGATGATATTGAATGCACTCCTGTATTCTTAGGCTATATGTATATCGGTGTAGATGGTGATGTTAAATTGTTCATTCATGCACAAAACACACCAGAAGTTTTATCAAACACTGAAATATATGATTATGATGAAGTTTGGGGTTTCTTAAAAACGATAGAAGATAAATATGTCTTGTTGGATCCAAGACGCACTAATGAGAAAGTTGTTTCTTATTTCAAAAAAGGGTTCTTATTAGCTAGCAACCCTTCCCAACTTCAAAAATCAATTAAAGGTGATATTGAAATTCAAAACACTAAAGAAATCCATGAGTTAGATGGATTAGCTGTTTTAAAGATTTGGTACTGGGTAACTAAACATATCAAAGAGAACCATGAGAAATATTCCGAATATGAGATAGCTTCTTTAGTCGATTCTTATAGATTTGAGAATCCTAGATGCTATGAGTTATCATTTACTACCATTGCCGCTTTTAGAGGACATGCAGCTATGATGCATTATTCCCCTACAAAAGAGGATAGTTCCATAGTCGATGGAGAAGGAATAGATCCTATTCTTTTGATTGATTCTGGTGGTCAATATTATGGTGGAACTACTGATATAACCAGAACTTTCTGTCTTGGTGAATCTTCAGCTGAATATAGAATTGATTATACTTTGACTGCTAAATCGGTTTTGGATTTAGCCAATACCATCTTCTTGCAAGGATGTGCTGGAACTGCTTTGGACATCAAAGCTAGAGAAAACATGTGGAAGAGAGGCATGGATTACAAATGCGGTACCGGACATGGTGTAGGTTACATGTTAGGTGTACATGAAGGACCTAATGGTTTCCGTTATCGTGTTGTACCTGAAAGAGATGATTCTCATATGCTTCTTCCCGGTCAAATTCAATCTGATGAACCTGGTGTTTATAAGGGTGGAAAATATGGAATCAGAATCGAATCCGAATTGTTGACCGTTAGAAAGTTTGAAACACCTGATGGATTATTCAATGGATTCGAATGGATTACTTATTGTCCTTTGGATGGGGAAAACATCGATACATCCATCTTGTCTGACGAAGAGATTCAATGGTTTAACGATTATCAAAAGCTAAGCTTAGATACTTTGACTCCATATGTTAAGGATGACAAGGATTTGTATGATTTCTTAGTTGAGAAATCCAAGCCTATCAGCAGAAAATAATTAGAATTCACTATTTAATTTTTGACTTGAGACCTCCTATTTGATAGGAGGTTTTTATTATGAAAGCTGTCAGTTACTATAGAGGTTTAGTTTATTATTTTAAAAAGTGTCTTATTAATGATGAAGAAGGATTAGCTAAAATTCAAAACATGGATTTAGTAAATCCGCATCCTATGGAAATACATTCATCTCTTCATTATATTTATGATGAGTTTGTCAGATGGTTTGATGGGTTGGGATTAGAAGGAATAATTAATAGTGATTTAATAAATAATGATTATGGTTATTCATTCTTAAGAGATAAATATAAAAATAAATTGGTGGAGCTATTGGAATTGAATCAAGAAGAAAGCAACAAAATATTCATAGATGAATCTTTATTTAAATCATCCATGGAAGAAAGTTATTCTATGGATGGATTTAGGACATTGTTCTTTTTTATCTTCTCTTTTTATATGAATAAAATACATATGAATGAGATTGATTCAGCATTAAATAAGTATAAGCCTACATCGAAATATGAATATCCTTTCAGCTATCAAAAATATAAGATGAATCTAATAAATAAATTGGATTTTAAAAGTGACTCATATGATAACATCCTAAATTTTATAGAAGAGGATGAATATAATTTATATATGGTGTGGAAGAATTATATTCCAAAAACATTATTTGATTTTGTTTTGACTAATCCTAGCTTTTGGGACGGATATGAAAAAGGTTCTATAAAGGTGTTTAGAGTCAATCCTTTAGGCATTGATTTAGAAAGATATAAGAGACCTGGAATGTATTGGGATTGTCTTATGGCTTTAATCACGGGACATAAGGTTACCTTTAAGGAAAAAGACATACGTTGGGATTTGAAATTCGATAAAGTAGATGATAAACATCTATCGATAGATAATGGGAACAAGATTAGATTCAAATCGAATTCGATTGAAGATTTCTTACATACGCCTTTTAAGGGAAGGACTGTTGACAATTTATTGAAGAAAACCATAGAAGCGAGAATTCTATATTAATTATCTTCAGATATTTTTGCTATCCTATTACTTTGGGAGGATGAAAAAATGATTGAAGTTTGTCTATATGAGCCTGAGAATCCTGGAAATGTCGGAAATATAATTAGAACATGCATGTGTTTAAATGCTTCGTTGTCCATCATCGGTTATACACCTGTCGATTTGAGGCAGAAGACTTTGGAAAGAGCTAAACTCGACTATACAACTAGGATGAGTCTTTATCCTAATTATGAAGAGTTCAAAAAAGCCCATCAAAATTCTAAGATTATTTATGTTACCCGTTATGGAATGAAAAACTATGCTTCCTTTGACTACAAAACAGAAAAGGATCAATCGGTAGTATTGATGTTCGGTAGAGAATCTACTGGTATTCCTAAAACAATTTTGAGAGAAAATCTCGAATGGTGTGCCAGAATTCCGATGATTCCAAATGCTAGAAGCTTGAATTTGGCTGACTCGGTCAGCTTGGTTCTAGGTGAATGTCAAAGACAAAGAGGCTTTGAAGGTTTGTCTGATAAAGAGACTTTGAAGGGAGAGGATTATCTTTTGAAATGGACACCTACTCCAGGCGAAGGCTTTTAACTTATAATATATAAGAAATTGTTCTGAAAGGGGAATAATATGAAATACGACAACCTCTGTGTCAGTGCTATACGTGCCTTAGTTATCGACAGTATCAATAAAGCGAAGAGTGGTCATCCAGGAATGGCTTTGGATATGGCACCACTTCTTTATGTTCTTTATTCTCGTCATTTGGTCGCCGATCCTAAAGATCCGAAATGGATTAAAAGAGATAGATTAGTATTATCAGCCGGTCATTCATGTATGGCCTTATATGCCACACTTCATTTGGCTGGATATGATATTTCTATCGATGATTTGAAACAATTTAGGCAACTTAATTCTAAGACTCCAGGTCATCCTGAAGTTGAAAGAACACCGGGTATAGATTGCTCCTCTGGACCACTAGGACAAGGAATCGGTCAAGCTGTTGGAATGGCAATAGCTGAAAGACATTTGAGAGCAATCTATCCTAACAGTGATGGAATATTTGAACATTATACTTATTGTATTTGTGGTGATGGATGTTTAGAAGAAGGCGTGAGTGATGAAGCTATAGCTTATGCCGGTATTCAAAAATTAAATAAGTTAATTCTGTTTTATGATGCAAATGGATCTACCATGGATGGACCTACTGACTTGGCATCGAATGAAGATGTTTTCAAGAGATTCCAAGCTTTAGGTTGGAATACTTTAGAAGTTAAAGATGGAAATGACATCGAATCGATAGACAAGGCTATCAATGTTGCTAAGACAGCAAAAGATCGACCTACGATGATTATGATTCATTCAATTATTGGTTTTGGAAGTCAAAAACAAGGAAGCAATAAAACTCATGGTTCACCGTTAGGGCTTGAGGATGGTGAATTTGCTAAGAATAGCTATGGGTGGACTTATCCACCATTTGAGATTCCTGACGAAGTCTATATGACTTTCAAAGAAACTTTCATCGAAAGAGGAAGAATCGAACACGAAAAATACGGAGAAGCCCTTGCTAAGTATCAATTGTCTAATCCTAAAGAAGCTAATTATTTAATGGCTACTATTCGTAATGACGTATCTCCATATATCTTCAAACAACTTCCTACATTTCCTGAGAATGAGTCAAACGCTACAAGAAACACTTCAAATGTTCTCCTTTCTCTAGCTCAGCAAGAATTACCTAATCTCATAGGCGGAAGCGGAGACGTGGCTTCTTCAGTTAAGACTGATGTTAAAGGTGAAACTATATTTACTGCAGATAACCCTAAAGGAACGATAATGCGCTTTGGTATACGTGAGTTTGGAATGGCGACGATATTGAACGGTATGTTGCTACACGGCGGACTTAGAACCTATGGTGGATCGTTTATGGTTTTCATAGATTACTTCAAAGCTGCTTTGAGAATGGCTGCTCTTCAAAAATTACCACAGATTTTCTTGTTATCCCATGATTCTATCGCTGTAGGTGAAGATGGTCCTACTCATCAACCTATCGAGCAATTGTCAGGCTTGAGAAGTATTCCTAATGTTAGAGTATATAGACCTGCCGATTCTAATGAATGTGCTGAAAGTTGGAGACAAGCATTACTTTCTACTGACCATCCTACATGTATTGTTCTTACAAGGCAAAATGTACCTTTGTTAGCTGGCACTAATGGAGATGGAGTCGACAAGGGTGGATATGTTGTAAGTAAAGAAAACTCAAAATTGGACTATACAATAATCGCTAGCGGTTCAGAAGTAAGCTTAGCCATCGAGGCCCAAAAGATGTTGCTAGAAAGAGGTATTGATGGAAGAGTAGTATCTTTACCAGAAGCTAGAGTTTTCCTTTCACAGTCTCAAGAGTATAAGGATGAAGTCTTAGGTGTTGATAGAAGCAAAAGATTAGTAGTCGAGATGGATTCATCTTGGGGATTAGGTATATTTTCTGATAACATTATGAGTGTTGATAGTTTTGGACTTTCAGCACCTGCAAAAGATGTAGTAAACAGCTTTGGCTTCAATAAAGAGAATGTTGCAGATAGAATTATAGATATTTTGAAAAAATAAAATTTTAGGAGATTTATATGGCACCAAAGAAAATTATTTTAACCGGCGATAGACCGACCGGTCCTCTTCATATCGGTCATTATGTAGGGTCTTTAAGACAAAGAGTCGAGCTTCAAAACAAAGGCGATTATGATGAGATGTATGTCTTCATCGCTGATAACCAAGCATTGACTGACAATATTGAAAATCCTGACAAGATTCGTGACAATATTTTGGAAGTTGCCTTGGATTATCTTTCTGTCGGATTAGATCCTAACAAGATTTCTATCTTTGTTCAGTCCCAGGTTCCTGAAATGGCTGAATTGGCCTTTTATTTAATGGATTTTGTCACTGTTGCTACTTTGGAGAGAAATCCGACACTAAAGGCTGAAATCAAACAAAAAGATATGGGTGAAAGCTTGCCTTGTGGTTTCTTCTTTTATCCTATTTCTCAAGCCGGAGATATTGCAGCCTTTGATGCTACATTGGTTCCTGCTGGTGAAGATCAATCACCTATGATCGAGCAATGTAGAGAAATTGTTAGAAGATTTAACCATTTGTATGGCCCTACACTTATTGAACCCAAGATTATTCTCCCTGAGAATACAGTATGTCAAAGATTGCCTGGCACTGATGGTAAAGCCAAGATGAGTAAGTCTTTAGGTAATTGTATTTATTTGTCCGATTCAGAAGCTACTTTGAAGAAAAAGGTAATGTCGATGTTTACCGATCCCAATCATCTCAAAGTTTCTGACCCTGGTAATACTAAGGATAATCCTGTCTTTATTTATTTATCTGCCTTTGCTAGCGATGAAGACTTCGTCAAATTCTTACCTCAATATAAGAATCTCGATGAATTGAAAGCTCATTATGAAAGAGGTGGATTAGGTGATGTGGTCGTAAAGAAGTTCCTCTTTGCTGTCTTGAATAATATTCTTACCCCAATAAGAGAAAAGAGAAAATATTATGAAGAAAGACTCGATGAGGTTTATGAGATTTTGAAGGAAGGATCTGTCAAGGCTAGAGCCAAGGCTAGTGCAACAATGGCTAGAGTTAAGAAAGCCTTGAGAGTCGATTACTTCGATGATCCTAAATTTTTAGAGGATACAAAATCCAAAATTATAAATAAACAAAGATAGGCTTGTTTTTGTTTTGTGCATCGTCTAATAAAAGACGATGCTTTTGTTTTAAATGGCTATTTTGCTATATTAGTTTTATGTTTTATAATATGTTATTGGTGAACGAAATGGAAAATAAAACAAACATAGATATTCTTGCTAAGAAAAAGGAAGTCGAGAGTCAAGGAGTTCATACCGCAACTCAATCTTTGATAACTTTGCTCAACGATCAAGGAAAAGACAAATATAATGTTTCTATATGCAAGAATTACAAGAAGTCTAATTTAGTTATCGCTACTGCTATTTACCCTAAATTCTACATAAAGTTAAAAAAGAAGAAAAAAACTATAGCGATGGTTCATTTTCTTCCAGATACTTTGGATGGCTCTATAAAACTTCCTAAATTTGCTTTGAATATTTTTAAGAGATACGTAATGTCCTTTTACCGCAAAGCCCATGATTTAGTGACAGTTAATCCTTATTATGTTCAAAAGTTGATCGACCTTGGGTTTGATAAGTATCATGTTCATTCAGTTCCTAATTTTGTTTCAAATAAAAAGTTCTATCCTTTGTCTGTTCCTGAAAAATTAAATTCTAGAAAGAAATATGGAATCCCTGAGAACTCATTTGTAGTCATGGGATGTGGTCAGACTCAAACTAGAAAAGGAGTCAGAGATTTTTTGGCTGTAGCCGAAGATAATCCTGATATGACTTTTGTATGGGTTGGTGGTTTTACATTTGGAAAGATAACAGAAGGTTATAAATCATTGAAAAAGATGATTTCTAATCCTCCTCCCAATGTGAAGTTCTTAGGCATAATTCCTAATGAGGAAATGAATTCGATATACAATTGTGCGGATATTTTATTTATGCCGTCTTACGATGAACTTTTCCCAATGACTATCTTAGAAGCTTCTAATGTAAATATTCCTATTTTGGTTAGAGATTTACCTTTATACAACCCCGTTTTATTCGATAAAGTTTTACGTGGTAACAACAATTTGGAATTCTCTTCTATATTAAAAGAATTAGTTAAAAATCCTATTAAAAGAGCAGAAGCTATCATTAAATCTACTGAATTGGCCGAGATGTACACTGCTGATAAGGTATATTCCCAATGGGATGAGCTTATCGATAAGCTCATCGATGATGGGAAGGAGAAGAAGCGTGACTGATTTGGATAAAACAATCTTTTATAGCGATGAAATTAATGATGATTTCGGTAAGAAACACATCAGATACGATCCCTATAAAGGAAAAAAGAAAATAGTTGTTGAGAGACGTGGATTTTATGAGCACGTATCTAATTTCTTTTTTGCTATCATCTATTTTTTGGTAAAAACATTTTCTATTATTGTCGGTGTTAAATGGGTAGGAAAGGAAAATGTTAAGAAATTAGATAATAAGAAAGGTTATTTCATCTATGCAAACCACGCTGGTGAATTAGATGTAGCCTTAGCTTATTTAATAAGCCATAAGCAAAGAACTAATACTATCGGTTATTCTGAAGCTATAGCTAATCCTGCTACAAAATTGATTGTTCCAATTTGCGGATTTATTCCTCTTCCTGTCGATATTCATGATATTCCTAAGATGACTCATGCTATTTCTTATTACATTCAAGAGAAAAAGCAGGTAATTGTTATCTATCCTGAAGCACATCTATGGCCTAATTATACTGGAGTTAGAAATTTTAAAAGGCAGTCCTTTAGATATCCTGTCGAACTAGATGCGCCTGTTCTCCCTGTCTTTTTCGCTAGGAGAAAAAGAAAAGGATTTTGGAAGGTGTTTAAGAAGCCAAGAGTAACAGTCATTATCGGAGAACCTTTATATCCCGATAAGGATTTAAATCGAAGAGATGCGATTCAAAAACTCGGTGATGACACTTATGAATCCTTAGTCAAATTATCTAAAACAATTGAACAAGAAGACTATTGGCATTACGTTTATAGGCCTAAGAATGAAGAAAATATTGATTAATTTTCATATGCTATAATATCGCAAAGTGAGGCGTGATTATGAATATACTCGTTGTATGTGATGTATTTGGCGATAACACCAATGGAACTATGGTCGCTCAAAACAACCTCATCAATTCGATGAGAAAAAGAGGACATCATGTTTCAATTCTGTGTGCTGATCAAAAATCTATGGGTCAGCCTGATGTATTTGTTTGCCCTAATTTGAATGTAGGACCTTTCAACAGCTATGTAGAAAAGGAAGGGGTCACCCTTCCTAAGCCTAAAAGAGACATAATTGAAAAATCTATGGAAGGAATTGACGTAGTCCATATTATGCAACCTTTATTATTAGGCCCTAAAGCCGCCTCAATAGCTTACGAAAAAAATATCGCCATTACAGCTGGATTTCATACCCAAGCAGAAAATGTCTCAGCTCAATTCAAACTAATGGGTGTCGAAGCTGTCAACAAGACTTTGTATAAATATTTTTGGAGAGCTTTATATAGGTATTGTGACGCAATACATTACCCCACTCAATTCATAAGAAATATTTTCGAAGAAAATATTCAATATCATACGAATGGTTATGTCATTTCCAATGGTGTTCTTCCTATTTTTAGAAAGAATCCTTTAGCTCAAAGGCCAAAAGAATGGGAAGGAAAATACTTGATAGTCTTTTCCGGAAGATTGACCGATGAAAAAAATCAGGTTCAATTGATGCGAGCTATCCTTCTTTCCAAGCATAAAGATGAGATTCAATTAGTTTTGGCTGGTGATGGACCTTTGAAGGAAAAGTTAATAAAAATGGGTGAATCTTTGCCTAATAAACCTTACATTAACTTCTTCACGAGACCTCAAGTAGTAGATCTAATGAGTGAGGCTGATTTATATGTTCATGCCGCTGTAGCTGACTTGGAATCAATATCATGTTTGGAAGCTATTTGCTGTGGAGCTTTACCATTGCTCTCTGATAGTCCTAAAGCAGCAGTTAGCGAATACTCGAGAAATACGCATTGTGTCTTTAAATGTGGTGATGATGAAGATTTAGCTAGACATATCGATTGGTTTATAGAGCATCCGGAAGAAAGTGCCCAAATAAAAACACTATATAATGACTTCTATAAGAATTATAATTTTGAGCATTGCATGGATAGAATGGAGCAGATGATCAAAGATGCTTATAGATATCACACTGAAGGTCATAAGAAACCTATTGATCTAGGTGAATAGACTAAAATTATATAAGCCAACTTAAAATTATTGGATTGAATTTGATATGAATTCAATCCTTTTTTGATCGGTAGAAAAGTAATTTCTTTTTCATATAAACAATAATATTGTGTTAACAATAATTCCTAAAAGGGCTATAATACAAAAGTTATTTTTTGGAGGAAAAACAAATGAGTGAAGACAAACAGCCACTTGAACAAGCTGTTCCTGTGGAGAAAGAAATGACTGACCAAAACAAAAAAATCAATTGGTTAGTTATGTTCAAGAGATGTATCGGTGAGATTTTAGGAACTGCAGTATTGGTTTGCATCGGATGTGGTGCAGCAACCGGTCTTGCCATGAACGGTGCTACTGTTGGTGAAATCGCAATTGCAACTTCTCTTACATTCGGCTTGGTTGTCACAGCCTTGTCCTATGCTTTAGGTGAATTTACAGGTTGCCATGTCAATCCTGCAGTCACATTCGCAATGTGGTTGGATGGACGTATCGGATGGAAGCAAATGCTTCTTTATACTTTGTCTCAAGTTGTCGGTGGAATTATCGGTGCTGCATTGCTCGTCGGTTTCTTAGGACATAACTGGGATCCTTCAGCCTTAGCAGCCGGTGCTGATATGGGAATAATCAACACTTATGCTTCTAACGCAGTGAGTGGAACCTTGGTTTCTAGATTTGGAACTGCTGGTGGTTATGCAATTGGATTATTTGCAGAAATCTTCTTTGCATTGGTCTTCGTATTTACAATTCTCTGCACTTCTCATGACAAGGCTAATAAAGGTCTTTCTGGAATTGCTTTAGGATTATCCTTGACTTCTATCGTCTTCTTTGGATTCAGCATCACTGGTACTGGTGTTAACCCTGCAAGATCTTTAGGAACTGCTTTGATGGCTTTGGTCAACGGACAAACTGAGCCTATTAAGGAAATATGGATTTTCATCTTTGGACCTTATATCGGAGCTGGACTTGCTACTCTTTGCTATTGGGCTGTATGGCATGATCATGGACCTCATCATCCTAACGACAAGAGAAATCCGACCGACAAAATCAAAGAAAAAATCGATTCTAAAGAAAATAAGTAATCGATATTGAATTTGTAGCCGAGCTAATAGCTCGGCTATTTTATTTGTAAAAAAGATCTTAAAATTAATAATAATAATAATTGATATTCGAAAGTAGTCGGCCAACGCTTTCACAAGAAATTAAAGTATAAATATGAAAGAAATCTCTATAGCTTTAGTCGAGGATAATCAAAATGATTATCAAACATGTCTCAACGATATCAACTGATACCAAAAAGATAAGAATGTTTTGATAAATTTGGATAGGTTCTTCTCAAGAGAAGAGTTCTTGTTCAAGGAAAATCTTATAAAAAATTATTTTAGATATCAATTTAGGTTGAATAAACGAAATGGATTTGGCTAGAAAGGTTAGAGAAAAGGATAACTTGGCAGTTATCATCATTGTGTGAGGCGATTTTTTAATCTGCAGATTTCTTGATTACTTTAGTTATGAATTTCTTAGGTAAAAAGTGTGAGAAGAAATGTAGGCATTTAATTTTGAAAGATGGAACTATGACAGTTTTTCCTTTCAAGGATTTCTTTACAGCATAAGATGCACATTTTTGGCAGGATATCGGTTTGATATTGAATTTTACATTTCCTGCTTTTTCAAAGTTTGTAGCTACGGGTCCTGGGCAAAGTACTGATAGAATAACTTTTGATTTTCTTTCTTTAAGTTCTCGCCAATATCCAAGAGCTAAATAATACACATATACTTTTGTAGAGTAATAAGGAGTCATATAAGGAGCTGGTGCAAAAGCTGCGGCAGAAGCTGTTACTAAAATATTACCTTTACCTCTTTTATAGAATTTCGTTGTGAATGCTTTGAGCAACCTATGACAAGCCTTTACGTTCAAATCGACCATCTTCATTTCCTTCTCGATATTATCATCATCGAAATGGCCTATCATCCCATAGCCCGCATTGTCGAAGAAATAATCGATATCTATATTTTTTGTCTTGTCTATTAAGGACTTGACTCCTTCTTCAGAAGATAAATCTAAAGAGATGAATTCGAACTTTCTATTGGGATAAGTGTCTTTAAGCTTAGAAAAATCACCTTCATGTCTAGATACTCCTATGATGTCATATCCTTTTTGGGCTAATATCTTACTGACTTCCAATCCTAACCCTGATGAGGCACCAGTTATTAAAGCAATCATATAGGGGCTCCTTTTATTTATTAACAAGTATACAATCTCTTTTGTTTACTAGTTGAAATCATCTTTGGAAACCACTAAAAACTAGTTGTTAATGAATGAAAAAATAAATCAAAATTAAATTGATAAAAATAGTAAAAAAATCTATTTAATTTTGAAGAAAACTAGATATAATTAGGTTGTAAAGGAGGATTTAGAATGTCTGTTATTTATTCTATGATTTCGTTAGTTGTTTTGGCTAGTTCTATCGTCTTCCTGTGGCTGATGAGACACCATCCAAAGATCAATTCCTGGCTTATATTTGGAATAGCTGTTTTTCTTTTAGTATATAAGTCATGTGAGTATAGTTATTACGCTATAACTCATACTGGTTATTCGCCTGTCGAATTCTCTCATTTATCTTATTTGATATTTGGTGCTGTATTCACATTTGGCTTTGCCAAGATTGGATTATTTGGTGCTTTCGTAGCTTTACTTTCTGGGTTTGGATTCTTAGTAGGCGCAATAGTCTCACCTTCCTTTATGGCTGATGATTTATATTTGGTAATAGCGGGATATATTTCACATACATTATTGTTCATAGGTGGTGGATTAGCTTTGTTTGATCATAAGTATTATTCGTGGAAACAAATTTATGGAACATATATTGGGTTGTTTTCCATGTTGATGTATGGTGTATTGATTTATACTGGTGTACTATATCATTTGGATGACCCTGTAGGATCTTCTAACTTCATTAAGATGATTACTGGAGAATTCATGGTCAGCGTATTTGGAGAAGGTATTAGTGTGTTTGGAAAATGCATAGGTGCAATCGCATTGGTCTCATTGATTTTGGCGGCGGTTCCTGTAATCTTATGTATGAATAACTTGGTAGTTTCTTGCCATGTTAAATACTTCGAAAAACATAATGATGTTTATGAGCCTGTTCTTCATGGGTTTCTTCCTTACATTAATAAAGTGATGGATAGAAGAGAAGAGAGAAAAAATAATGTGTAAAATTAGCCGAGCTTATTAGCTCGACTTTTTAAATTGATATAAATGACATCACCAACATCCTTATTCCCAATATCATCATAAAAACTATATTAATTCTGCCTGGTTAAAGTTTATGGGGATAAAGCTAGTGATGAAGAAGCTGAAAATATGATGATTATGATTTCAGGAGTATTCATTTGTCATTATAATGATGTCTTGACAGGAAAAATCAATGATCATATTTTGACTATAGGCCACTTTTTCTCATCGGATGAAGAATAGTTATTTAAACCATTCACACACATTTTCAATAGAGATTTGAATATGCTATAATTTCTTTTGCAGGAGAGATTATATGTCTAGCTTAAACTTAAAACTATCTGCTGATAAAATTTACAATCAAAACTTTTCTGGAGCTAAATCCGGATACAATTGTTTGCAAGTTGATACCCTCCTTGATTCGGTTATCTCGGATTACGAGGTCTTTGAAAGTTATGTGAAAGACCAAGATGTAGCTAAAGTTGAGCTTGAGAGAATAAACAAACTCTTAAATGAGAAAGTGACTTCTCTTCAAGTGGAAAACACAGTTTTGAAGCAAAAGCTAGATGATGTTAAAGGTATTACTTCTTCTGGGCAAGATAATCTATCTTTGCTAAAAAGAATTAATGATCTTGAAACAGCTCTTTATAAAGCCGGAGTCGATCCTACAAAGATTAAGTAGATACGAACGCTCAATCCAAGCGACTGCTGGTAGCTTGTCTATCAGAGGAAAGTCCATGCTCACACGACCTGTGATGGTCGTAGTGTTTGTGCCAGCTTAAATGATAAGGCTGGGCACCGGTTTAAGGGAGCCGGTGACGGCTGAGAACAACCCTAAAGCTTCGGCCATGGGAAGTTCTCTCTAACGCTCCACAGTGACGAAACCCATTGGAAACTTTGGGAGTGAAACGTGGAAAGCCCCGCAAGTGAGAAACCTAAATTTTGGTAAGGGAGGCATTCCTAGGAGAACCGAATCCTTCGAATGTGGGTGGTAACACTCAGATAAATTGTCGCTCTAGACAAAACATGGCTTACAGGATTGGGTAATTCCCTTTTTTATTTTGCTTATTTTTCTAAAACTATTAATATATGTGCGTATCAAAATAGGAGGCAAGTATGAATCTCGCTAACAAAGTAACTCTTTCTAGATTTCCTTTGACTTTGTTGTTATTGATTGCTTATTTTATCTCTTTCTTTATTCCAGCCCCAGCTTTGTATGTCATTCCTATGACTCACATTACAATCTTGGATTTGGTTTGCTGTGTAGTGTTTATCATCATAGCTGCTACAGATGGTGTCGATGGTCATATCGCTCGTTCTAGGAATATGGTCACTGACTTTGGAAAATACATGGATCCCTTAGCAGACAAGTTCTTGATAGATGGAACATTGATTATGTTGACCGCTAAGATGCCTTGGCTATGTCCTACATTATTTGTTGTCTTATTGGTCGGTAGAGACTTCATCATCGATGGTTTAAGAATGGTTTGTGGAACAAAAGGCGTGGTAATTCCAGCAAATATCTTTGGAAAGGCAAAGACTGTTGCTGAAACTATTTATATTCCTTTCTTATTCCTTAGAGGATTCCCATTCCAATTCATCGATTATGTATTCGATAATAAGAACTTTATGAATTGGTCTGATGGAACTAATGGATTCTGGGCTCAAACAATGGGATGCAATGGCGAAATATCAGCCATGTTTTGGTTGGATTTCCTCGGAATCATCACAGTTTTGCTCTCACTTATTTCTGGCGGAATTTATATTTATAATGCTAGAAAGGTTCTTAAGGAGAGTGCAAAGTAATGGATAGCGGATGTTTAAACCTCGTGAGTATGGTCTTTTCCATCATGGAAAAGAGAAAACTCACTTTTTGTTCTTGTGAGAGTTTGACAGGCGGATTATTCGGAGCAACTGTGTGCTCAGTCCCAGGGGCTTCAAACTACTATAGTGGTGGTGTTATCACCTATGTCGATGATGTGAAGCAAAGATTAGGCGTAAGTGAAAAAACCTTGAAGGAAGATACAGCTATTTCGATGAAATGTGCTTGTGAAATGGCATTATCTAGTGAGAAATTCACTGGAAGCGATGTCGCTATTTCATTTACAGGAAACGCTGGACCTACAGCTCAGGATGGAAAACCTGTCGGTGAAGTTTGGATAGGAATATCCTACCATGGCCAAGCCAAGGCCTATAAATATCAGTTGGAAGGTGATAGAAATAGCATTAGAGAGCAGTGCGTAAAAGAAGGTTTGAGACAATTGCTAAATAATCTTGCCTAAAATGATCATTTTGAGGCCTTTGAAGAATATATAATCATTGAGGAGAACTTATATGGCGGAAAAAGAAAAGAAAGAAGCAAAAGCTTCAGAGCAACAAGCAAAAGAAGAAAGAGATAATTCTTTGCTCACTGAGACTTTAAAAGAGATTGAGAGAGCTTATGGAAAAGGCTCTGTAATGAGACTTGGAGATAGACCTACTGTCGAGACAGGAATTATTCCTACGGGTTCTATGATGATCGATCAAGCCTTGGGAGTGGGTGGTTATCCAAGAGGAAGAATCATTGAAATATTTGGCCCAGAATCCTCAGGAAAGACTACTTTGGCTTTACAAGCTATAGCCCAAGTTCAAAAAATGGGTGGAAGAGCTGCATTTGTAGATGCAGAACATGCTATCGATCCTGAGTATGCTAAGGCTTTAGGCGTTGATATCAACAATTTGATATTGTCACAGCCTGATTATGGCGAACAAGCTTTGGATATTGTCGATATGCTCGCAAAAGGAAACGCATTTGATTTGATCGTAGTCGATAGTGTAGCCGCTCTTGTTCCGCGTGCTGAATTGGAAGGAACTTTATCCGATCAAAGTGTCGGTCTGCAAGCTAGATTGATGAGTAAGGCGTTGAGAAAAATAGCAGGTCAATTGAACAAATCAAATTGTAGTGTAATATTTATCAATCAGCTGCGTGAAAAAGTTGGAGTGATGTTTGGAAACCCTGAGACCACCTCCGGAGGAAGAGCCTTGAAGTTCTATGCTTCTGTCAGAATCGACATTAGAAAGGCTGAAGCCTTGAAGGATGGAGATGCTGTTATTGGTAATGTGGTGAATGTAAAAGTAGTTAAGAACAAGGTTGCACCTCCTTATAAATCATGCCGTGTCGATATGATTTATGGCCAAGGAATATCGCATCTACATGAACTTGCCAACTTAGCATTGGGTTATGGAATTATAAAGAAATCTGGATCTTGGTTCAATTATGGAGAGGAAAGACTTGGACAAGGATCTACAGCTTTGTATAAGTTCTTGACTACCAATACGGAAGAAGCTCAAAAGATTGAAAACACCATTAGAGAAAATATGCAAAATGGTGTTGCATACGACCCAAAATTGATGAAATAGCTTCCAAAGCGATGGGACTCCATCGCTTTTTATAATTTATAAACAGCTTTTATTGTAGAATATCGACTATTTAAGGAAAAATTAATTATGATATCTTGGACTGATTTTTTATTAGTTCCTGTCACCATGTCTTTTGATTGTATGACAGTCGGAGCTACTGATGGAATCAAGGAATGGAACATGAAGTGGTGGAAGATAATTCTCTGCTCATTCCTCTTTGGATTGTTTCAAGCTGTTATGCCGGTTATCGGATATTTTATTGGATATTGGATTCAAGGATATTTCAAAGATCAAAAAGAAATTATTGTTGGCTGGGTCGCCTTCACATTACTCATGCTTCTATCTTCTAAAAGCATGTATGAATGGATTAATGGATTGAAGGAAAGAAAGGCTTCAAATAGTGAAGAAAAAGCTGAATTAGAAACTCAATTTCAAACATCTAAATCCAACGAATTAACTATTGGAAAGATGTTCATTCAAGCTATTGCTACATCTATCGATGCATTGTCTATTGGATTTGTTTATATGGATAAGGAAGTCGGCTGGGCGATGAGTTTGTTTGCTACCATTGGTGTTGTTACTTGGATTCTTTCAATATTAGCTATTCTGTTTGGAAAAGTGATTGGTCCTAAACTTGAAAAGTGGGGAGATCTGATAGCCTCTATTGTGTTTTGTTTGGTGGCAGTCAAGATTGTCTTAGGTGCATACGGAATTATAAATTTCTAATAATTCAGTGGTATTAATTCAATAATTAGTTTCCTATTAAAATAGGAAGCTGTTTTTGTATTAAAATAAAAAGTGCGTTTGGAGGTTGTCCATATGAACGGATGGTATATAGCTTTAATCGTAATTGGATGTTTGATTGTGGCTGGTCTAATTGGATTTTTAATCTATTTTTGGCTTGGAAAAGGAATTTACTTTGTTTCTCAAGGCAAAAAAATAATAGATAGAAGTCAAAGCATCAATGATGTCTTATATCGTGATTGTTCGACTAGTCTTGAAAGAGTCAAGAAGATGGCTGATAAGGATGCTCCTGGATACAAGGAGAAATACAATGATTTAATCAATTTTTATGTTTCTTTGGATAAGCAAAATAAAGAAGAGGTAACTCAAGCAGTAACAGCGGTGACAAATCTTTTGAACGCCAAAGAAAAGAGAGGTCTAAAGAGGAATATCCTGGCTGCAAAAAAGGTCTTGGATTCATTTGAGGAAGAGATAAATGGATTCAAGAAGCAAATAGCTCAGACGCTCGTAATCGATGATAAATACCATGCAATGATAAAAGAGCCGAAAGAAAGGTTTAGAAAATTTAAAGAATTTTGTAATCAAAATGAAATTGAATTGAGACCTATCAAATCGGATTTAGATAATTTGTTCGATGTATTTGAAGAATATTTCAGACAATATGAAGTAGACATTGATAAAGCTGATTATACAAGCGCTAAAGAACATTTGGACAAGATAAATAAGGCATTAGAAGTTTTGGATAAGTATGGTCAAACACTTCCTAACAGTATCACGATGGCTCAAAAAGTGATTCCTGAAAGATTGAAAGTCTTAAAGCAGGAAGAGGTAGACACTGAGAATTCGGGAGTTCCATTGACACATTTAGGAATCGATATCTTTATCGATAGAGCTAATAAGAGATTAGTCAAAATCAATCAGGATTTAAAGCTTCTCAAAATTGCTAGAGTGAAGACTTCGTTGGATGAAATACTTAATGGAATAGATACTTTAGAGAGAAAGATTGATACAGAGAAGCTATCTAGAGATGAATTTAATAAAATTCAAAACGATAAAGAACAATCGATCCTTCTTATTCAAGAAAAATATGCTTCTATTCAAAAGAAGATAAAAGTATATAAGTCAATTTATGTTCTTGATGATGATTTCTTTAAGAAATCTCAAGAATTAGGTGAGATGATTGATTTGGATGAGAGATTGAGAAGAGAAAATGATGAATCTTTGACTAACCATGACGGAACACCTTATTCTTCACTTCTTGAATCTCAAAAGAAAATATCCGAACTCAACAAAAATATAGCTGATAAGTTCAGTGAGTTTAAAGAGTTTGAAGTCAATGTGAAGAACGTTTTGGATGGAATTTTAGATGAATTGAATCTATCCTATCTGAATATATGTAAAGCGAGAAGAGCTATAATGGAATTTGATGTGCCTTCCTATATAAAGGCTAAAGCCAAAGAAGTGTCAGATCTCATGAATGAAATAAATGATGTTTATAACATGACTACTAAGACACCTATAGATGTGGAAAAATGTAAAAAAGAGTTTGAAATATTAAAAAATAATCGCGATTTATTCTTAGGAAAGATTCAAAGAGACAAAATCTCAATGATAAATGCTGAGATTTTGATTACTTATGCAGCTCAGTATCGTAGAAATTATCAAGATATTGAAAACGAGACAAAGAATGCCGAATTAGAATTCAAAAATGCTAGATTTGATAATGCGGCTTCCATTATGACTTTAGCTTTTAATCACAATAACATTCAAACTCCTAAAGCTGTCGGATTAACTGACTAAGAAAGCTGAGATTATGACTGATAAGAAATATATTTATTTTGACAACGCTGCTTCTACTAAACCTTATAAAGAAGCATGTGACATTGCTATGAAAATTGCTATGGAAGATTACGGAAACCCCGGCTCGTTACATGAGATGGGAAATTCCGCAAATCTCTATCTTGAAAAAGCCAGAAGACAGATATTGTCTATCTTAGGTGATTCCAACAATAGAGTTAATCCATTTGAATGCATATTTACTTCTGGTGCTAGTGAAAGCAACAACATCGCAATTCTTGGAGCTAGTTATTCCAAGTCTTCCTATTCTAAAAGACTCATCACCACAACAGTTGAGCATGATTCAGTGGGAAAGGTCTTTGACAAGTTGGAAGCTGATGGATTTGAAGTGATTAGATTGAATGTCGATAAAAATGGTCAAATCGACTGGAATTTATTCATCGAAACATTGAAAAGAGGTGTTGGTCTAGTTTCTAGTTTGTATTGTTGTAATCAAAATGGGCTCTTGCTCCCAATTGAAAAGATGGCTAAATTGACCAAACAATATTGCCCCAGAGCTTATTTTCATACCGATGTAACTCAAGCTGTTGGAAAAGTAATAATGAAACTAGAAAATGTAGATTTAGTTTCTTTCTCTGGACATAAAATAGGTGCCTTGAGAGGTAGTGGAGTTTTGCTAAAGAGAAAGAATGTAGTCTTGATTCCACCTGAAGTTGGAGGTGGTCAAGAGATGAATCTAAGACCGGGAACATCTAATACTCCTGGAGATGTCTCTATTGCTGTAGCCTTAAGAATTGATAATCAAACATTGGCTGATAGAACTGAAAGAGTCAAAAAAATAAACGATTATATTAGAGATAAGTTGACAGATGAGGATGGTATTATTTGTATGTCTGAAAAAGAGAGTTGTATTCCCTTTGTTCTCACATATGGATTAAAACATGTCAGAGCATCAGTCATGGATGAATTTCTATCCTCTCATAATATTTATGTATCGACTACTTCAGCTTGTGATGATAGATTAAAAATATCTAATACAGCACTCAGAGGAATGGGATATGAATCACATTGTGCTGATAATCCGATTAGGTTGTCTTTCAAAGGAGATGAGACTATAGAAGAAGTCGATGAGTTTGTTTATTGGTTTAAAGAAGGATTGAAGACTTTACATCCGGATGATTGAGGTGAATAAATATGGAAAATGAAATATTAAATATCAGAGACTCAGCTAAAGATATGGTTATTATTTTCTTTGGCGAATTATCTACAAAAGGAAAGAACATCTTTGATTTCATCAAAAAGCTTGGTGTTAATATCAAGGCTAAGTTGAAGAAGTTTGACAAGCTTCAATATGAGATAAAAAAAGATCATATCTATATAATTTTGAATGGCACGCCTTATGAAGATGTGGCTAAAGGTTTGAAGCAAGTACCTGGAATCTTAAATTTCTCTTTGGCTATGGGAATTGAAAAGGACTTAGATGAATTTAAGAAGTATTCATTGGAATTAGCTAAATCTTCTAATGCTAAGACTTTTAAGGTTGCAGTGAAAAGAGCTGATAAGACATTCCCTTATCACTCTGATGAAATTTGTCGTGAGGTAGGAGACTATGTCTTAGACAACATTCCCTCTATTAAGGTCGATGTTCATTCTCCTGAGTTATTGATTCACATCATGATACGTCAAGAATTGGCATATGTTTATGGACCTAAGGAAAAAGGACTTGGTGGTTATCCTGTTGGAATCGCAGGAAAGACTCTTCAATTGCTCAGTGGAGGAATCGATTCACCAGTAGCAACATTCATGATGATGAGAAGAGGTGCTAAAGTTGAATGTATTCACTTTGCAGCTCCTCCTTATACATCAGAAAAAGTAATTGAAAAAATTAAAGATCTTCTTCATGTCCTTACCGATTATCAGCCATCTATAAAATTGATGATAGTTCCTTTCACTCACTTGCAAGAAGAAATCTATAAGGCTGCTGGAACTTCCTATGCAATTACGATCATGAGAAGAATGATGCTAAGAATAGCTACAAAAGTTGCATGGAATAATAACGATATTGTTCTATCTACCGGTGAGTCTTTTGGACAAGTCGCTAGTCAAACTTTGAAATCTTTTGTAGCAATAGATCCTGTAACTCCAATGCCTATCATCAGACCTTTGGTTGCTATTGATAAAATCGATATTATAGATATAGCTCAAAAGATTAATACATTCGATATTTCAGTTAGACCTTATGAAGATTGCTGCACTATATTCGACGTAAAGAATCCTACGACTTGTCCTCATCCAGATAAGATTGAAGAAATCGAAAACTCTTTTGATTGGAAGCCTATGGTGGAAGAATGTGCTAGAAATGTTCAAAAGATTTATATAACTGATGACGATGAGGATGATTCTAATCTTCTCTAGTTTTTTGATTTTAAAATCATTGTGATATAATTACAAAAGTTAAGTAGTTAATGAACAAGTAAAGGATATAAAAAAATGACTGAAAATGACATTTATGCTAAGTTGACTGAGTTGGTCAGCGAGAAGACCAAGGTCGGTGAATTGAAGCCGGAAACTGATCTTTCCGATTTGGGATTGGATTCATTGGATAAGGCCGATATCATGATTCAAGTAGAAGATATATTCCATATCTCTTTCAATGAAGATGAAATGGCTCAAATTTCAACAATTCAAGATTTTGAGAAATCTATTGAATCAAAGTTGAATAATCAATAATTTCTAGTTCTACTTCGTTTTAACTCAGCTAAGGCTGAGTTTTTTTCTTTTTCTTTTCTCTCAAATTCAAAAGAAGTATTTTATTAATGAAGATAAATCCGAAACTCGGATTATTCTACCTTTTATAGTGTATTTTTAGGTTTTATGTTTATTCCTTTTGTCTATTTAATAATGTAGGGATAAATTGCATTTTTCTTAAGTAAAATAATGAAGAATTTGGAGGTGGATATGGCAAAAGAATTATGGGGGAGAATAAAGGAAGGTATATTCTCCATAGGACCTATTTATTTAGTATTACTTCTTATCGATATCTCTGGCTTATTTTTGTTTGATTCAAAGCCTATCGAAGGATCTGTACAATTTGAAAATATATTTACTCCGAATTATTATGCTAACAACTATGCTAGCAGTGTGTTTGGACCGTTTACATTGTGTCTTTTGATTTCATTCATTCCACTCGTATTGGGTAGTTCTTTGTTTGGAATGGGTGCTGACCAAGCAATGTCCAGAATCGGTACTGCAATCGGTGAAAATATAACTAAGAAAAGATCTTTGATTTTATTAGGTGTTGTCGCTTTGCTGATGGGTACATTAGTCACTCTGGCTGAACCAGACCTATCAGTATTTTCAGCCCAATTGATGGGTGAAAATCATAAATGGGTAATGGTTGCTGTCGTATCTATAGGTGTCGGTTTATTACTAGCTTTTGCTTTGATTCGTATTTTAAAACAATGGAGTTATAAGTTTTGCATTGTCGGATTAGAGTTTATTGTATTTGCATTAGCCTTATTGATCAGCAAAGACAAATTCATGCCAATAATATTCGATGGTGCTGGTACTACAACCGGTAGTATTTCGGCCCCGTTTATCGTTGCATTTGGTATAGCAGTAGCTCAAGTTAAAGGTAGCAAGGATGCTGAAAACGATTCATTCGGTGTGTCTGGATTAGCTTCATTAGGACCATTGATCACTGTTCCTATCATGTGTATGTTCTCTGAAAATATCAATTTTTCAATCGATATTCCAACTCCATATACCTTGTTAACTGAGCAAGGCTATAATGGATTAGGTGGTTTATATGGCTCTAATCTGTTAGATGCTATGCAAGATACATTGTTTTCTCTTGCTCCGGTATTAGCTTTCTTTATTATTTATGATTTGTGCTTCTTGCATATGAAGAAGAAAGAATTGATTCAAATATTCATCGGATTCTTATATACATTTGTCGGATTGTCTTTGTTCTTGATGGGTGTCAATTCAAGTTTCTATCCATTGGCTTGGAAGATGGGATTAGCTTTTGGATCAAATGGATATGATGGTGCTAATTTTGCGGTTGTTTTAGTCATTATGGGCCTCTTAGGTTTGGTCATAATTCTTGCAGAACCCTCAGTTCACGTCTTGGCTAAGCAAGTAGAAGATGTTTCTCGTGGATCTATAAGAAGTAAAGATTTGTTCTTCGCTATGTGTGCCGCTTTGATGGTTGTTTGTATCTTAGCAGTGACAAGAGTTAAGTATATAAATGAAATAGACTATACAGTGATAATTGTCACATTGCTATTAGTCTCATTTGCCATAAGTTTCTTTGTTCCTGATTTGTTCTTTGCCCTATCATTCGATAGTGCTGGTGTAGCTTCCGGTACGATGTCTAGTGCATTCCTGCTTCCATTGTGTACAGGAATGGCATCAGCGTTATACCCTTATGACAAAGAACTTCAGATGAAATCCGGATTTGGTGTCATAGGATTGGTTGCAATGATCAGTTTGGTTTCCATTCAATTATTGGGATTATACGGAAACATAAAGACTTATATCAAAGTTCGCCGTTCTTACAAGGCAATCTTTACGCCTGATGATTCACAAGTCATACATTTACCATCATCAGCTGATTCTATTTAAAAACTATTTTACTTTTCTAGCGTTTTACTGTATATTTCTTTTCAAAGCGAAAATATATGGAAATAACTAGAAATAGAAAAACTAGATTGAGAAGTTTTTGCAAGGGTAGTATTTCTATTTCCAATTGTTTGGTGTTCAAGAGGCCTTAAGGCCTCTTTTATTTTTGCTTTAGAAAGGAAAAACTTATGGAAGAGAAGAAAGAAGAAAGAGTCAATTCTAACGGATTGATTTTAGATGTCGATCAGAATCCTAAGAAAGCTGGGACATGGATTATTCTAGCTATTCAGCATGTCTTGGCGATGTTCGTTGCTTGTGTTACTGTTCCTATGTTAGTTTTTGCCGGATATGTAACTAAAGATGGTCAAAGTATAGCTTCTTTGATGATTGCACCTACTTTGGTCGCTGCTGGTGTTGGAACTATTTTCTATCTGATCATGACTAGATTCAAATCCCCAATGTTCTTAGCTTCGTCCTTTGCTTATATTGCTCCGATGACTGCTGCTATCGCTTTATCTAGTCAAGAAGTTATTATAGATGGCACAAAAGTTGGAATGTTGCCAAACCTTTGGATTTTACCTATTGGAATGACAATGGTTGGAGTGGTTTATTGTTTAGTTGCTCTATTTATAAAACTGTTTGGTGTCTCTTGGTTGAACAAACTTCTTCCACCGATTGTTGTCGGACCAGTCATTATGGTAATAGGATTATCTTTAGCTGTAAGTGCTGTTTCAAATTTGACTGGAACCAGTTCTTCTGCTTCTGATTATAACTTAGTAGAAATACTTTGTGGTTTAATCGCCTTGATAGTGACAGCCATATGTTCTTTCTATGGCAAAAAGATGATAAGCCTCATTCCGTTTGTGTTGGGTATACTTGCAGGATATATAAGTGCAGTCATCTTCACTGCCATTGGATTCTATGGCTGTGGGAATGAATACTTCCATATTGTTGATTTCTCTCCTTTGGTAGAAAACTTTAGTCCTGTTACATTCAAATCATTCTTTGATTTGCCTTCATTCTTGTTCACGATGAATGAGTCCTCAGTTCCTTTGACTGGTGCTGATGTTGGAAAAGCAGCCTTGTTGTTCATACCTGTAAGTTTAGTTACTATATGTGAACACATCGGAGACCATAAGAATATGTCTGGAATCTTGCAAAGAGATTTGTTGACTGATCCTGGTTTATCTAGAACGTTGATTGGAGATGGAATCGCTACTAGCTTAAGTGGACTTATTTGTGGTGCTGCCAATACGACATATGGTGAGAATGTGGCTGTTGTAGGTGTTACAAAGATAGCTTCTACAAAAGTTATTCTATTATCTTGTCTATTCTCTATTGCTTTAGCTTTCTTCTCTCCGCTGATGTCTTTCACTATGACAATCCCAAGCTGCGTCATGGGTGGAGTATCCATGGTCTTATATGGATTCATAGCATCTAGTGGTATCAAGATGTTAATAAATGAAAAGATTGATTTTTCAAATACAAAAAATATATTTGTCGCTAGCACAATATTAGTAGCGGGAATAGGTGGATTAGCATTTAAATTTGGAGATCCAAACAATCCTATGATCACTATTACCTCAGTAGCTGCAAGTATGATACTTGGAATAATAATGAATCTAATATTGAGGGATAAGAAACCTGCTAAGAAAGAGATTGAGTAAAATATGTTCTGCAGTTAGGTTTGGTTCGAATCATTTGTTAAAAGGTTATCTCTAACAATCGAATCGGAGCTCATTTCTTAAATTATGTTTGTTTAGTGATTGGAATCTTAATTTAATAAATTGTCAGCATGAAAAACGGACTATTTTAATGGTGTAATTAAAAAGTCCGTTTTTTCTTTTTTATAAACTATTAAATGGTTTGGATTTTTTACTAAAAAATGTCTCTTTTTAAGCACTTACAACTAAAATAAAAAATATACTTAACTTATTTATTATATAAGTATTTATAATATCTAAGCTTTACTGAGGTAGTAAAGGTATTTTTTATCGAGGAGTGAGAAAAATATAGTTATGAAGTACATGACTTTGGATGAAATTCGTGATATGTGGCTCGAGTTCTTCAACGAACACGGATGCCATATAGAACAATCAGCTTCGTTGATTCCTGACAACGATCCTTCATTGTTGTTTATCAATGCCGGTGTTGCTGCATTGAAAAAGTATTTTGATGGACGTGTCACACCACCTTACAGAAGATTGACCAACGCTCAAAAATGTATCCGTACTAACGATATCGAAAATGTCGGACGTACAGATCGTCACCACACATTCTTTGAGATGCTCGGAAACTTTTCTATTGGTGATTATTTCAGAGATGAGGTTATTCCTTGGGCTTTTGAGTTATTGACTAGTGAGAAGTGGTTTGGTTTTCCTAAAGAAAAACTTTATATCACATATTATCCTGATGATATCGCAACTAGAGATCTTTGGATAAAGTGTGGTATGGCTCCTGATCACATGATTCCTTCAGAAGATAACTTTTGGGAAATCGGTGAAGGACCTTGTGGACCTGATACTGAGATCAACTTCGATCGTGGAGAGGAATATGACCCAGAACATGTCGGAATCAAGTTATTGAAAGATGATATTGAAAACGATCGTTATATTGAGCTTTGGAACATAGTCTTCTCTCAATTCAATTCCAAGCCTGGAATGAAACGTGAAGATTACCCTGAACTTCCACATAAGAACATCGATACTGGTGCTTCATTGGAACGTTTTGCATGTATTATGCAAAAGACTGAATCCAATTTTGAAATCGATACATTCAAGCCTATTATCGATGAAATCATGAAGGAATCAGGAAAGCCTTATGAAGGCAAATACAAGATGGCTTATAGAGTTGTGGCAGACCACACTAGATGTTTGGTCTTCGCCTTGGCTGATGGCTGTCTATTCTCTAACGAAGGCAGAGGATACGTTCTTCGCAGAATCTTGAGAAGAGCAGAGAGATTTGCTAAATCTTTAGGACTTCCTTCTGGATTTATAGCAAAACTTGTTCCGTTTGTAGTAAAAACAAATGATCATTTCTATCCTTATCTTAAGGAGAAAGAGGAGAAGGTCACAAAGATGATCTTGGCTGAAGAGGAGAGATTTGCCTCTACTTTGAAGATTGGTGAAAAACTCTTAGGCGAGTATCTATCCAAGGATACTGACACTCTTTCTGCTGAAGATGCATTCAAGCTTTCTGATACTTACGGATTCCCATTTGAATTGACAAAGGAAATCGTAGCAGATAAAGGCAAGAAAGTAGATGAAAAAGGATATGAGAAACTTTTGGCTGAACAAAAAGAAAGAGCTAGACAAGCTCGTGCTGCTCAAGGAATTGTCACTTATGGTTCCCAATTCAAGGATTTGATGGAATTCAATACTCCTTCTACTTTCATTTATGATGATAAGGTGATTGAAGCTAAAGTAATCGGAACATTCAAGAATGGTGTTAAAGTAGATGAAATCACCGATGAAGGTGCTGTAGCTTTCGATACTACTAACTTCTATGCAGAACAAGGTGGTCAAGTGGCTGATACTGGAAGCATAGTGAATGATTCTACAGAAGCTGAAGTCACTGATTGTCAGCATGCTCCTAATAAGCAAAACTTAGCGTTCGTCAAAGTTTTGTTTGGATCTATTAAAGTCGGAGATACATTTACATTAAAACCTGATTTTGCTACTCGTTCATTGACGAGAAAGAATCACTCAGCATGTCACTTGCTCCATCAAGCTTTGTCTGATGTCTTAAATCACAATACTGCTCAAGTTCCTCAGGAAGGATCTTTGGTCGGACCTCATATCTGCCGTTTGGATTTTGCTTGGGATAGAAAATTGACTCAAGACGAGCTCGATTTGATTGAAGAAGATGTAAACAACAGAATCGAGTCCAAGACTCCTTGTGAAGTCAAATATATGGACAAGGAAGAAGCTATGAAGCTTCCTGCCTATCACCAATTTGCTTCTAAGTATGGCGCTACAGTTAGAGTCGTCAAGATGGGAGATGCAGAAGAGTTCTGTGGTGGAACCCATATATCTAATACTGAAGATATAAATGTCTTTGCTATTGTTTCCGAACAGGCTATTTCTTCTGGTGTCCGTAGAATTGTTGCTGTTACTGGTAAAGATGCTTATGACTACCTCAAAGGATATCAAAAGAATATCAAGGGATTAGTTGAGAATCTCGGCTTGACTGGTGAGAAGGATGTCACTCCTAAGATCAAGAGCTTATTGGCAAATAACGATCAACTCAAGAAGGATGTTAAGGATTTGAAGGAAAAGGTTGCTTCTATCGAGAAGGAAGAACTTGAGAGTAAATTCAAAGAGGTCAATGGTGTATCTGTCTTGGTAGTTAAAGAGAACGATATGGATCACGCCCAATTGAATAGTTTGATTTCATCTCTTGTCAATGAGCACAAGAACGGAGTAGCTTTCATCGCCTCTGTCTCAAAGGATAGAATCGATTTGGGAGTAGGTGTTGGAAGTGAAGCTTTGAAGAGCGGACTAAAAGCAGGAGATATCATGAAGAAAGCTTCTGCCTTGTTGGATGGAAGAGGAGGTGGACGTCCTGACATCGCCTTCGGAAGTGGAAAATCGATGGAGAAATTCAATCAAGTTTCTTCCTTGATTGAAGGATTGATCAAGTAGTGGGATTTAAGCCTATTTTGGGGCTTGACCTAGGAATGTGTACCTTGGGCATAGCCATAAGTCGTTCCGGCCATATGGCAAGTCCCTTGGAAAACATGCATTTTCCTAATGGTAAGTTCGATGATTGTTATCCTAGGGTAATTCAATACATAAGAGATAACTTTGTCGGATTGGTAGTATTGGGAAGACCATGCTTTCCTTCTGGTGATCCATCCCCTATGACAGAGACTGTACTGGGGTTTAAAGCTGAATTAGAGAAAAGATTAAGCGAAGCTAATCTCAAAATCGATATTGTTCTTCAGGATGAACAATATTCGACTTTGGAAGCTGCTTCCTTGATGCATGGCGAGAATTTGTCCCATAGAAAACAAAAACCTAAAATTGATCAAGTAGCTGCTTGTGTCATCTTAGAAAGATACCTTAGGAAAAATGGATACGATGTTTGGTGATAAAGGAGAAAAGAAAAATGGCTGAGAACGAAGAAAAAGAAATCGAAGAAGTCGATGAAGATGATGATGTCATCATTCTTCAAGACGAGAACGGAAATGAGATAAAGAGAAAGATAGCCTTTACGGTCAGAGATGACATGCTTCACGTTCTCTTTGTCTATGTCTTTGAAGATGATGAAGAAACAGTCGATGTTTTGTATGCTCAAATCGATGAGGATGGTAATCCTACTAGCGATGAGCTTCAGGAAATCGACGACGATTCCAAATATATGGATATTGCAAGCAAATATTTGAATCAGTACAACCAAGGCACTCTTATGTCTCACGAAGATGCTTTGAAAGAAGACGAGGAGTTGATGAAAGAAGCTACTCGAACTAAGTAGACTTATACAACATCGGCTATGCCGATGTTATTTTTAATTAACTGAAAGGATAAAGGATATGGCAAAAAAGAAAAAGGCGTATCCGTCTGCTGGCAGAACTATTGATTCTGCTAAGCGATATAAGAAAGACTTCTTTTGGGGTCCTTTCTTCAAGATGTTTGAAGCAATCTTTGAATTGATAACTCCGGTCATGATGTCTTTGATTGTTTCAAAAGGTCTTATTTATAACGATGCTGGCGTAGTGACAGGTGCTAATTGGAACCTAGTCGTTGGCTTGATAGGTGCGATGTTGGCCATGACTTTCTTAGGCTTTGGTTCGACTATGATTTGTCAATACAAGGCGGCTAGGGCATCGCAGGGAACGGGAACTGATTTGAGAAACAGATTATTCGCCCATGTTCAAAAGCTTCCTGCAAGTCAAATGGAAGAATTCGGAATAGGAAATATCATAAACGTTATAACCAATGATACTAACCAGGTTCAACAAGGTGTCGCAATGTTGATAAGACTTGCTATCCGCGCTCCTTTCTTGGTTATTGGTGCAATCGTAGCATCTCTCATTATCGATTGGAAATCCGGATTAGTCTTCATAGGATTAGCAATAGTGTTGTTCGCATTCTTGTTGCTCGTCTTACCTAAGACTTCTAAGGGTTATGTTAAAGTTCAGGAAAAACTCGATGTTCTTTCTCAAAAGACTGATGACTCATTGAGTGGTGCTAGAGTCGTCAGAGCATTTAATAAGGAAGAGTTTGAATTGGATAAATTCTCTAAAGCTTCTGGAGAATATGTCGATGAATCATTAAAGATTTCTAAGATTACTTCTTTGATGGGACCTGTGACGACATTTGCAATCAATGTAGTCATTTTGATCTTAGTCATCATCGGATCCATGAGCGGAATATTCAATCCCAATGCCACAGCTGAAATCATCGCTAGCGAGAATGGAAAGATAGTCGCTTTGGTCAACTATTTGAACCAGATCCTTCAAGCTATCGTCGTAGTAACTAACCTTATCATCATCTTTACAAAGTCTTATGCTTCAATGAGGAGATGTGATAAGTTACTAGCTATAGAGCCTAATTTGGTGAATGATCCCAAGGTTCAACCTTTTGATATCGAAATAGGTCAACCTTTATATGAATTGAAGAATGCTGCATTGAATTATCCTGGAAGTGATGTTCCTGCTATCGATAATTTGAATATTACAATTCATAAAGGCGATAGAATCGGAATAATCGGTGGAACTGGAAGTGGTAAGTCGTCAATCTTGAATTTGTTGCTTAGATTCTATGATCCATCCAAGGGTGAAATAGATTATAAAGGTCATCCTTTAAAGGATTATGATCTTCATGCCTTGTATAAGGAAATAGGATATGTTCCTCAAAAACCTCAAGTTTATAGAGGAACTATTAGAAGCAATCTTCTCTTATCCAACCCTAACGCTACTGAGGACGATATGAAAGATGCTTTGAATAACGCACTATGTGATTATGTCTTCAAAGATGAAAAAGGTCTCGATAGGCCTATAGAAGAAGGTGCTAAAGATTTATCCGGAGGTCAAAGACAAAGATTGGCAATCGCTATGGCTTTAGTCAAGAAACCATCCGTTATTTTCTTAGATGACTCATATTCAGCTTTGGACTTCCTATCGGAAAGAAAGCTTAGAGACAATCTATTAGCTTTAGGTAAAGATTTAACACAAGTAGTCATCTCGGAAAGAGTTTCTTCTTTGATGGGCTGCGACTTGATCATGGTCTTGGACAAAGGCCAAGTGGAGAGCATCGGTAAGCCCGATGAGCTCTATGGAAAGAGCAAGGTGTTCACTGAAATTGTGGATGTCCAGAAAGGATTGACAAGATGAACGAGATTAAGAAAAAGGATGGATTTGGTGATATTTCCAAATTCTTGAAAAAGCATATTGGTCTTGAAGTGTTAGTCTTTATCTTGGCTTGTATTTATGTTGTTTCCTTATTGTTGACACCTTACTTCATGGGAAAGGCTATCGATTTAGCTTTTGACAAAGTCTATGTGACTGACTCGCCTGAATTAAAAACTGCAACTTATAATTTCTGGCTCGATATCGGACTTATGGGTGGGTTGACACTCGTCTCAGCCATTGCTGAATTCTTCTTCGAATATTTGGCAAATGTATTATCTCAACTCATCGTCAAGGATATTAGAGACTCAGTTTTTGAAAGGTTGACTTTTCTTCCTTTATCTTATGTCGATAATAGACCTCACGGTGATATGTTGACTTTGGCTAGTGTCGATACAGAAAACGTAATGACTGGAATCACTGGTGTGTTTAAGCAACTTCTTGAAGGTGTCTTTACATTGGCATTTACACTCGTGTTCATGTATATCCTAAACTGGATTTTAGCTTGTGTCGTGTTGATTCTTACCCCGTTGTCATTCTTCGTCTCAAAGTCTGTAAAGGAAGCTACTAAGAAACATTTCAAAGCCCAGGCAAAGACAGCTGGATCATTGGCTGGTTATACTTTGGAAAGAGTCAGAAACTTTAAGACAGTAAAAGCCTTTGATATATCAGAACCGTCGCAAGATGAATTTGAAAAACTTGATGAGGATTTGTATAAAGAGGGAAGAAAAGCTCAGTTCTATTCTTCTTGGACCAATCCTTCGACAAGATTGATCAATAATATCGTTTATACAGTCATCGGTGTAGTCGGAATCATATTGGTCTATTTTTCTTCTAGCTTAGTCACTGGTAGCGATACTACTTGGCTTTCAATGGTCGGGGCGACATTGTCCATAGGTTCGTTCACAACATTCTTGACTTACGCTTTGAAGTTTGCCAAGCCGTTCAATGATATTTCTTCAGTCGCTACTGAAATTCAAAACGCTCAAGCCTCTTATAAGAGAATTCAAACCCTTCTTGAAGTTGAGGATGAGAAAGAACAAGATGAGGGTCTCGATCCTAATTTGAAACCAGGTGACTCCAAGACTATTGAATTCAAAGATGTCGAATTTGGATATGAGCCGACTCAACACATTTTGAAAGGACTCGACTTGCAAGTCTATGCTGGACATAAAGTGGCCTTGGTCGGTCCTACAGGATGTGGAAAGACAACTTTGATTAATTTGTTGCTGAGATTCTATGATCCTAGAAGTGGGCAAGTAATCTTGGGTGGAGTCGATTCACAAAAGATGCCTAAAGCTAATGTGAGAGGTATGTTTGGAATGGTCCTTCAAGATACTTGGATTTTCAAGGGAACTGTTAGAGAAAACATATCCTATGCAAAGCCTGATGCAACACTAGAAGAAGTCGAAGAAGCTGCAAGACGTGCTCAAGCTACTTCATTCATTGAAAGATTGCCTCAAAAGTACGATACAGTCATCTCCGCATCTAGTGGTTTATCGGAAGGTGAGAAGCAATTGATTTCAATCGCACGTGTCTTGTTGATGAATCCAGATATGATCATTCTCGATGAAGCAACTTCTTCATTGGATGCTGTCAGTGAAAAGAATATCACTGCTGCTATCGCAGAACTATCCACTAATAGAACTTCAATCGTTATCGCACATCGTTTACAAACTATTGTCAACGCTGATGCAATTGCCGTTATGATCGACGGCAAGATTGGTGAAATAGGAACCCATCAAGAACTCATGGCTAAGAAAGGCTTCTACTACAACCTCTACACAAGCCAATACAAGTAATAGTAAAAAAGAAAAAATAAAATTCAGCCTTTGTGTGGCTGAGTTTTTTATTTAGCATCTTCTACTTTCTTATTGAATTTGATAGATGGGAGAATCAGTAGTAGCAGGGTCATGATGGTAGCTAAAAGGAAGAAAGATGGATAATGACCTGATGATCCTGAGACAAACTTAAATCCGTTTATCATATATTTAAAGACTAATTGACCGATTCCATTTATCAATCCATAAGACATAGTTACGATGAATACTCCAGGAGTCTTCAATTTAATTCCTACTATCTCGTCTAAGAATGGAACGAATGTCGAAGCAAAGCATCCGAATACTATTCCTCTCAAGGAATTCGTAGCCATCAATATTGCGATGGAAGAAGCTCCAAATCCTAATACTGATTTGACATCTATGTAGGTACAAACGCCTAATCCCAAGAATCTCAATACTGAAGCTGATATTCCTATGCTTAGAATTGCTTTTAGATTTGAGGATGATATTAGTGCAGCTACTATCAAACTAGATATAAACTCAACCGCCTCATATAAGGCAGTCGACATTCCTAAAGAAGCGGGGTTGTTATCTTCTGTGTTTCCTAAATTCCAATAATCTGTATAGATATTGTCAGCGAATAATAATCCTCCTATTAGGAATGCGATTATTATCGTGTATAAGACGAAGTTCTTATTCTTGAATAAGTCTTTATATGAATAAGATTGATTTTTAGTCTCTGGATGACTCAAAGATAAATCGTATGGTTTCATCCAATAAGTTAAAGACATCAAGAGAAGATAGATTGGGAGAATGCATATGAATCCATATCCATAGGCTGATGAACTATTGATGTTTAATCCTTGAAAAGCTTTTACGACGAATCCAATGACCAATGCGCCGAACATGTAACCCAATGATCCAAAACAACGCATCGAAGAGAATTTTGAGTGCTCTTCTACATTGATATCACCAGCTGTGGCATCCAACAGGTTATACATAGACATGGAGAAGAAGTTTCCTATGATGGAGAAAATCAAGGTTAAGGCAAATGAGAAATTTACAAATCCTATCGAACAAATAAAACATGATTCGATAGGAAGAAAAATCTTTAATAGAAATAGATTTCTCTTCTCATTCTTAGATAGCTTCCCAATTATAATGTTTCCTAATAAGGCTGATAAAGGAATCGATGCTAATAATATTCCAACTTCTAAAGTGTCAGTAAAAGCTAAAAGAAAATAGCAAGGTAAGAATCCGTAGACACATCCATCAGAAAAATATCTAAGAAAATATAAAAGACACATTTTTTTAGATTCGATTTGTTTGTTTCTATCCATATGTTTCTCCAAAAACAAAGAAATTATAATGATGTAGGCGATATAAAGAAATATGTATTTGCTTACAATGGAAATAAAAAAGGATGAAGTTGTTCAAAAAAATAAAGGTCTTATATCTAAATATTAAAGTTGTTTTCAATAATAATAGTTCAATAGACCTAAATACTGAGAAAAAAATTAAAAGCTACATATAACCCTTTATTTAAAAGTTTATTTGGATTAAAATTATATATAAAAATAGGATACTAAGGGGGTTGATATGACTTTCAAAATAAATGAGCTTTTATCAAGTGTCTCTGGCAATGAAAACATCTTCAGCAACTATTCGACTAGGGATTGGGTCGATATAGGAATAGCTTGTGGAGTTATATACATCATCTTAGTTTTAGCCTTTATCTTCTTTAAAAAGAAGACTTCCTTGATAGCCTTCTTCTCAGTTACTTTGATTGGATTGGCTGTTTCCTTCATATTCAAATTATTCTATCTTTCGATAGTGATAGCAATGATAATCTTGATGGTCGGTGTCGTAGCAGTGTTCTTCAACCTTGGCCCATTGCATGAAGCTTTGACTCTTCCCTTTACTCCTAAGAAGAATAATCAACATTCGAAGAATGATGCTAAGGCTGCTGATTCAATGACTATTCCTTATAATGAGCAAGAATTCTTCAAGGATGTTACTACTGCTGTATTAAAACTCTCTCAGACAAAGACAGGTGCAATAATGACTTTCCAAAGAAATATGAACTTGGATTCATATATGAAGAACGGAACTATCATCGATGCGCCTTTCACTCCTGAATTAGTCGAAACCATCTTCTATGTCGGAACAAGACTTCATGATGGTGCAATCATCGTTAAGAAGAACATCATAGTTGCCGCATCTGTCTATTTCACTCCTTCGACCAAAGCTTTGACTGGAAAGTTTGGAGCTAGACACAGAGCAGCTCTTGGAATTAGTGAAGCTACCGATTCTGTTACTGTAGTATGTAGTGAGGAAACCGGAAGAATTTCAATCGCATATAATGGCAAGATGGAATCTGTAAGACGTGATGAGTTTATGATTGTTTTCAAAGATTACATGACGAAGTAGAGAAAGCTATTTCATTTAATGATGGGGCTTATCCCCATCATTTTGTTTTAAAATAAAGATGGTCTAAGGAGCCTTATCTATGGTCAAATATGATTTCACTGATTTCTTATTAAAAGTGGAGGAGATTTCACAAGTCGGTCTTAAGTATTCAACAGATAATTATGCTTTAGATAACTATTATGAATTATCTAAGTTGACCAAAGATTATATTTCTAATATAGATAAGATTCAAAAAGAAGATCTGAATGTTTTTAAGAAGGATGTATATCCGACACCTAATGTTTCAGTTAGAACTATCTTTTTATCAGAAGATAAAAAGAAGGTTTTCTTGGTCAGAGAGGCTGTGGATGGTGGATGGTCTTTCCCGGGTGGATGGACTGAAATCGGTCTTTCTCCGATGGAAAGTGCAAAAAAAGAAGTGTGGGAAGAAGCCGGATCTGACTGCGATATCACTAGAATGATAGGCGCAATGGATCGATATTCCGGATTGAGAACGACAGGTACCCCTGAATATATCCTTGTTTATCAAGGTGTTTTTAAAGGTGAAAAACACAAACCTACTTATGAGATATTGGAAACTGGATGGTTTCCAATAAATGATCTACCAGAAATTTCAAAGAAGAATGTCAGAGCTCAGATGGATAGAATGATTAAATGTGCTGTTGAAGGAACTTCCTTGTTAGATTAGTGTTTCTTTTATTTGTAATTTTGAAGTGAAAAATATATGATTATGCTATTTATTAAAAAAAAGGATTAATGTATGAATTTTTGTCCTAAATGTGGAAACTCAATCGGTGCTAATGACAAGTTTTGTCCTGTCTGTGGTGAAAAATTACAAAATGATCAACCTGGTGAAGTTGAAGTTAAACCTGTTAGTTCTAACGAACCCCACCAATATCAATATCAAGCCAGTGGTGTAGATACTGATACTAGAGAAAAAAAGAAGGAAAAGGATAACGGGACTATATCGCTTGTCTGTGGTGCTATAGCTCTCGGCTCAATTGTTTTTTCCTGGATTCCTTTTGTTGGAATCATCGGATTGGTTTTATCTATTGTTTCAATCGTATTCGGCAACAAAGCTAAGAATAATAGCTATGGAAAGACTGGAAGAATTCTTGGAATTATAGCCTTAGTAATTCAAATCGTTGAGTTTGTTATCGGCATAGTTGTATTTTGTTTGATTGCTGCCGGTGTTATTAAAAATGGTGGATATTACACTTACATTAGTTTATTTAACTTAATTGGAGGATTGAGATAATGTATTGTAGACAATGTGGAAAAGAAATACCTGCTGGTGCAAGATTCTGCACTTCTTGTGGAGCTCCACAAGATAGTGGAACAACAATAAATGGTAGAAAGTATGGAAAGTATGAAGATTGTTCACCTAAATCCAGAGGGTTAGCCTTGATTTTAGCTTGCTTAGGCTGTCTCATAATCTCTGGAATTCATAGATTCTATGTTGGAAAGATTGGAACAGGTATATTGTGGCTTTTGACCGGTGGTGTCTTTGGAATAGGAACTATCATCGATATTATTATGATTGCTTGTGGTTCTTTTGAAGATAGCGACGGCAGACCTTTGACTAATTGGAATTTCGACGAATAATAAATTTTCATAGATCATAAAAACACAGCTTTGAGCTGTGTTTTTTGTTTCTTGATTTGTTATGGCAGTTAAATTAGGATGATTTACTTTCAAATTCAAAATGATGTGGACCAGAGGTTAATACTTCATCGACATCTTCGTAGATGAATCTAGCATAGTTGGTAAAAAAGGATGCTATTTCAAAAAAAACTTGTGAATCATCTGTCCATCCCATTCTTTCTCTAGTTGGGCAATCTATAGGTATATCAATGGATGACCTTTAGAAGATTTTTATCTTGAAAATGAAGAATCACAAAAAATCCAAATTTTACGACTTTAGGTCTAACCACCAGGTGCGATAGGAAATAAGCATTTGAAATACCACACAAAATTAAACTAAAAAAGCGAGTGATTTCTCACTCGCACATTAATTCTAGATGCCATCCAATCACGCTTTTGATACAATGCACACCAATTTACACGGCGTATTTATTTAGGTTTAAAAGCAGATTCCTTTGCAGCCGGTGTAATGATGAAAAAATGCGAATTATCTGCAACAGCGGGCCAAGTAGGACTTAATAGGTTTCCATCTGTCTCATACCAATCAGTAAGTGAAATGGACAATAGCTGTTTGTCATTGGAAAGAAGAAAATTTAAAAGATCTGTACCATAAGGATGCAAACATTTTTTGGTAAAGATAAATGCAAATGGATAGAAATACAATGATGACAATAAGTCTGGAATTTGCTTTTGTGAAGTCTTCAAATAAACTGTAACATAATTTCTTAAAATAAAAATAGAACCTTTATAGGGGTACCCCATGCATAACAAAGAATATTTTTGACTAAACGCTTTGATAGTTTTCTCGTCATTCGAATAATAGAAATTTCTCATATCGTTATCTTGAGGAATGTTTTGCGGTTTGGCTGACGCTAAAAAATGACCAATAACGGCTTTGACAACTTTTAATAAATTGAAAGGATAAAATGCCTTTTCTTTGTTTAATTGTGCCAAGGAACTCTTATAAAACTTCTCTAATTCAACATCATAAATAGCTCCCAAGTCATTATTGCATTTATTGCAGATAGTTCGCAGCTTAACTCCATTTTGAGAATGTATTGGAACAAACTTTGGTGATTCTGATAAATATTCGGGTGTAAATCTTCTATAGTACGAATCTTTATTGTTTCCGCAACATTTTGGTGGAACATGATCATCAGACAATATTTCCTCTTTTAAGCATATTGAACATATTCCTTTTTTTTCCATAATTTATTAACTCCTATATTTTCCAAAATACTTCTTCTCTCCTTCTTTTCTTGCGTTGATGGCATCCCTTTTATGCTTGAACCTGCCCAAGAGATAGGCCTTGTGCTGGAACATGATCTGGGCCACCCATAGTCCTCGCTGCCTATCGAAATGAACGCCCCTGACGCCCGACGTGTTGTTTCTGCTGAGCTTTCTGTCGGCCTTGATTCCGCACTTCATAGTTCCATCGACCAGTCCCCTATCTAGGTGAGGAATGTTCGCCCTGTTCTCGTCGTTCCGGAGACATGAATCTCCAATAAGAATGGGCAATGGGAATGATAAAAATACGCTTAATTCATGAGGGGTGCGCATCGACTTCCCGAAAAGGCTTCACGCCGTGTCAAAGTGGGTAACGCCGTGTAAAGAAGCCTCAAAAAAACAGCGAAAATTGGCTCTTCTAGGTCCGAACCTGACACGGCGTCCTTTTATAAAATTCCGTCATTATGGGCAGAAATTAAAAAAGTCTGAACACCCCTAACCTGAATTAAGAGTGTATCAGACATATTGTTCAAATATGGTGGCCCAAGGGGGAATCGAACCCTCGACACAAGGATTTTCAGTCCTTTGCTCTACCAACTGAGCTATCGGGCCATCAACGCTTATCTTTAAAGCGTTGGTAATTTTATCAAATATTTAGTCTTCAATCAAGTACTTATTTTAAAAACTCTACACTTTGGGTCTACAACCTAATAAAATTCCTGATATGTATTCGTCTATGGAAATAGACGACGCCATCTTCATCATCTATCTTGCTTATTTGCTTAGATAGACCTTGGAATTTAGAGAATTTTATTGCTAGACCTATAGGAATTATAGATGCTAATGCTGGCAGTATTACTATATGGAATGGTAGGAATGAGAACATCAAAGCTAAGGCTACAAATGGTTTAGCAGATACACAAGCATAGAAAGTTATCATACTGACTACTAATAGTATTTCTATATCGTTGTTGGTTATATAAGAAGTGTTGGACCATTGTATTGTTCCTATGAATGCTTGTCCTATAAGGCATCCCATAGAAATAGTAGGAATTACCATTCCTCCGAAGAATTGACCATCGAATGATACTAAGGTCAAAGCTAATCTAACTCCAATCATAGTAAATATTAAAGTTAAGTTGGGATACAATGCTCTATTTGCTATTATGGATATTCCAGATCCTGATAACATTGGTCCATAGTATAGAAATGTTAATCCACTCACTAATACAGCTAGTAGCAAAGACAAACCATAAGACCAGAAATGATCTCTAGTTATTAGTTTTCTAAATCCACATATCAGCAAAATATATATGAATGCACAGATTAAACATAATCCAGGTATCAGCATTAATACTAGATATCCATCTCCACTGAGCTGACTGAATTCTGCATTCATATATTCAGGGTACATGAAATTGTCAATCCACATTTTAGTTTCGCCAGGGTAGTAAGCCATTCTTAATAACCCGAACAATCCACATCCTAGAATATTGGAATAAAGACAAGCGAAGCATTTGTCCCATCTTATATCTTTCAATTTCATTCCGACTAGACTCATCATTAATCCGGCTAATGGATTTTGAAAGGCTAATCCGAATCCTGTTGCACCACCTAGCCATATAACATCAGAGATTATGTTTCTTCCGTTTGCTTCTTTTCGATAGAAGAAATAAAAGACTAGACAAAAACTAGCACCACTCAAATATAAGGAGGGAGCTTCTCCACCCAAAGACAATCCCATAAGCATGGAGATTAAAGAAGTTATGAATACAGTCGATATGGCAGTTATAAATCTAGGCTTGTATCCTTCTTTTACTAAGAAGGTCATAGCTTTAAGGCTCAAGTTATTGATTCTAGATATATATAGTATTAAGAATTCCAAAACACCCAATAAAAAGACTATTGTAAACACTAAAGAATAGAACAAAGTCGTCTTTTCATAAGAAGTAGAAAGAAATCTATTTATATAAGTAGCACCTAGTTGAAAAGCATATATGACTATAGTTGCTAAAACTATAGCTAAATTTAAAATTCCAAAGGATTTTAATGTGAGTCTTTTATCGTTATTTCTCATACTTGTATATTCTATTACAAAATAAAATTGTTTGATTAAAAAAAGGTGGCTGATGCCACCTCTTTATTGAAAGTTAAGAAACTACTTAGCTTTTCCTTGATTTGCGACTGCGGCTTGAGCAGCAGCGATAGCTGCGGCATCACCGAGATATCTGTGGGAGATAGGCTTCAAGTTCTCATCGAGTTCATACACGAGAGGTACTCCGGTAGGAATGTTGAGGTTGAGAATATCGGCATCAGAGATGTTGTCGAGATACTTGACCAAAGCACGGAGTGAGTTTCCGTGAGCAGCGATGATTACATTCTTTCCAGCCTTGATTTCAGGAGCGATGTGCTCATTGAAATAAGGGACGACACGCTCGATGGTAATCTTCAAAGATTCGGTGGTAGGAAGATCTTCGACAGGAACGTTTTTGTACATCTTTTGATTTCCAGGATAACGCTCATCGGTCTTCTCTAAGTCAGGAGGACATACATCGAATGAACGTCTCCAAATCTTGACTTGAGCATCTCCGAATTTAGCAGCGGTGTCAGCCTTATTCAATCCTTGCAAAGCTCCGTAGTGACGCTCGTTCAATTGCCAAGCCTTGACTACAGGGATGTAGTTTTCATCGACTCCATCCAAGATGTGGTTCAAGGTGTGGATAGCTCTCTTCAAATAAGAAGTGAATGCGATATCGAAGGAGAATCCTTCTTTCTTCAAAAGAAGACCAGCGTTGATAGCTTCTTGATGTCCTTTTTCAGAAAGATCGACATCAGTCCAACCGGTGAAGAGGTTGAGCTTATTCCACTCAGACTCACCATGACGGACCAAAACTAATGTGTACTTACCTTTTTCTGCCATAAATAAAATAATAGGTTTCCTTTCAGTATTTGACCATTTGTTATTATACCCCTAAAGAGGTAGGTTTGTTTATTTTTATAGTCAAGGTTTATTACAAATTAAAAAGAGTGGATTTCTCCCAATGTCACTAACTTAAGGCGACATTGATTAAGGAATGACTTATGAGACCTGCCT
>ERZ506827.31-NODE-31-length-70491-cov-5.93388_pt1 | contig 70491 bp, 64 predicted proteins | sample MGYA00513978_ERZ506827 | MGnify/ENA metagenome assembly ERZ506827 | reverse complement strand
TAAGGGCTGTGAGGCCTTTAGCTGACCAATACTAATAAGTCGAAGTTTTAACCTTGAATTTACTATATAGTTTTGAATGTTCCATTAAAAGAAGTTAATAATGCTTGGTGAGAAGAGCTACGGGGGTACACCCAGAAACATTCCGAACCTGGAAGTTAAGCCCGTAAACGCTGAAAGTACTTGGAGGGAAGCCTCCTGGGAGGATAGGAACTTGCCAAGCTTTAAAAAGAAATATAAAGTCAAATAAAAAGATAAATTGACTTTTTTAAATAAATATGATAATATAAATATATTGTTGGGGTGTCGCCAAGCGGTAAGGCAACGGACTTTGACTCCGTCATGCGTTGGTTCGAATCCAGCCACCCCAGCCACATAAGAATTGTAACTGCCTTATTTAGGCAGTTTTTTTTTATATAAAAAATAACTGTAGATAAAATTTACTATATATGTTATACTTAAAAATAGAATAGAAGAGGAGAAAATATGGTATGAAATATATAGTAATTTTAATGTTAATGTTGACTTCAATGACATTTGCTGAAACAAAATTTGAAGATTTAAATAAAGAGCACTGGGCATATAAATCAATAAATTCATTAGTTGAAAGAGGAATATTAAAAGAAAATAAATATAAATTTAATGGGAATGAAGCTCTTACAAGATATGATTTTGCTGAAAATTTGGCAAGAAGTATTGACTATATAGATTTAAAAAAAGCTAATAAAGAAGATTTAAATATACTAGAAGCTTTGATGCTTGAGTTTTCTCAAGAATTAAATAAAATAGGTTTTGATGCAAGTACTTTTAATGGAAGACTAGATAATATAAATGAAACTATTGAACTTTTAAGAGAGAGAGTAAATGAAAATGAGAAAACAATAGATGAACTAAAAAAGAGAATAGAAACTCTTGAAAATAAAAATTAAAATTAGGAGGGAATAGATAATGAAAAAACTGTCATTTGATTATTCTAAAGCACTTGGGTATGTAAGAGAAGAAGAATTATCTTTTATGAAGGAACAAGTTTTAACAGCTGAAAAATTTTTAAAGGAAAAAAATGGAGCTGGAAATGATTTCTTAGGTTGGATAGAATTACCAACGAACTATGATAAAGCTGAGTTTGAAAGAATTAAAGCTGCTGCAGAAAAAATAAAAAAAGATTCTGATATTCTTCTTGTTGTAGGAATAGGTGGTTCATATTTAGGAGCAAGAGCTGCAATAGATTTTTTATCTCATACTTTCTATAATAATTTACCAAAAGATAAAAGAAAAGGAACAGAGATATTCTATGTAGGAAATAATATCTCTGGAGTATATTTAAAACACTTATTAGATATATTAGAAGGAAAAGATTATTCAATCAATGTAATCTCTAAATCAGGAACTACTACTGAGCCAGCAATAGCTTTTAGAGTTCTTAAAAAACATATAGAAGAGAAATATGGAAAAGCAGAAGCTAGAAATAGAATATATGCAACTACAGATAAAGTAAAAGGAGCATTAAAGAAATTAGCTGATGAAGAAGGATATGAAACATTTGTAATTCCTGATGATGTGGGAGGAAGATTCTCTGTGCTAACACCAGTTGGATTACTTCCTATAGCTTGTGCAGGAATAGACATAGATGAGCTTATGGCAGGGGCTAGAGAGGCCCAAAATGATTATAATGCACCATTTGAAGAGAATGACTGTTACAAGTATGCTGCAATTAGAAATATTTTAAATAGAAAAGGTAAAAATATTGAGATGTTAATAAACTATGAACCAAGATTACACTATTTTGGTGAGTGGTGGAAACAACTATTTGGAGAATCTGAAGGTAAAGATGGAAAAGGATTATTCCCAGCAGCAGCAGATTTTTCAACTGATTTACACTCAATGGGACAATATATCCAAGATGGAAGAAGAGAGTTATTTGAAACAGCAGTATTAATAGGAGAGCCGGAAGTTGATATAACAATAGAAGCTGAAGAAGTAGATTTAGATGGATTAAACTATCTAGCAGGAAAAGGAATGGATTTTGTAAATAAGAAAGCTGCTCAAGGAACATTACTTGCTCATGTTGATGGTGGAGTACCTAACTTAGTAGTAAATGTCCCAGAAGCTACTCCATTCCATTTAGGATACTTATTCTATTTCTTTGAAAAAGCTTGTGGAATGAGTGGATATATTCTTGGAGTAAATCCTTTTAATCAACCAGGTGTAGAGTCATATAAAGCTAATATGTTTGCATTACTTGGTAAAAAAGGATATGAAAAAGAAGCTGAAATATTAAATAAAAGATTAGAGAATAAATAATTTTTATATATTTAAAGCTTAGAAGTGAGTTTTTTAACTCACTTCTTTTATCATAAATATTTATTAAATAAAAAGGAGAAATAATGAAATTTATAGAAGAGTTCAAAAAATTTGCATTACGTGGAAATGTACTAGATATGGCAGTAGGAGTTATAGTAGGAGGAGCTTTTAGTAAGATTGTATCAAGTATGGTAAATGATATGATTATGCCTATAATAGGAGTTTTTACAGGAAAAATTAATATCTCATCTTTGAGTTTAAAATTACCATCTAGTATAGCTGGTGGGGATTCTGTAGTTATAAAATATGGACAATTTTTACAGAATGTTTTAGACTTTACAATAATTTGTTTATGTGTATTTTTTATGATTAAACTAGTAAATAAATTAATAAAGAAACATGAAGATAGTAAACCAACTTCAAAACCAACAAATGAAGAGCTATTATTAAGAGAAATTAGAGATATTTTAAAAAATAAGAACTAGTGAGAAATTTCTCACTAGTCTACAATAAGATTAACTATTTTTCCCTGATTAACATCTATTAATCCTTTATCAGTAATTTTTAAAGCTGGAGAAACTGGGAGTGAAAGAGTACATAATGACATAATAGGATTATAGTGTTTATATCCTAATTGTGACATTTTTTCTCTAAGTATTTCTACCTCTTTTCCAAGCTCTTGTACTGTTTTTTCAGAGAGGATACCAGCTACAGGTAAAGGAACTTCAGCTAAGATTTCTTCATTTTCTACACAACAAATTCCTCCTTGTAGCTCTATAATTCTATTAATAGCTTTAGTCATATCTTTGATATTTTTTCCAATAACCATAAGATTATGATGGTCATGAGCATATGTAGTTGCAATAGCTCCGTTTTTTATACAATCTCCAGTAACTAATCCAAAACCAATATTTCCATTTTTTCCATGTCTTTCAAAAACTGTAATTAACATATATAGAGAATTTTCCCAATCTAGATAACCATTTTTAACATTTAACTTTTCTATTATTTCTGTTGTTCTTGTACTTCCATCAATTACTTTTATAATACGACAATTTACTTCATTCTCTTTATTATTTACGGGAATTTGAAAAATATCTTCATTGATTTTTTCTACTCTAACACTTTGGTAAAACTCTTCTGGAAATTTATAATCAGTAGGAATATATTTTGCTTCAGAATTAATATTATATACCTCTTTACCATCTATAAATGTTTGAGTAATATGAAGGTTTTTTAAGTTATCAATTAACAGAAAATCTGCTTTTTTACCTAGTGCAATAACTCCTCTATCGTGCAGATTCATTCTTCTAGCTGGAGTAAAAGTAGCACAATAAATAGCATTCTCTATATTAATACCTGCTTGAATAGCTTTTTTAATGACGACGTTAAGATGTCCTTTGTGCAAAAAAGTATCAGGCATAGTATCATCAGTAACAAAAGCAAAATGTTCATATAGATTATTTTCTTTAATATAGTTTATTAATTCTGAGGATATGGATTTTGCTTGTAACTCCATAAACATTCCATTTTCAAATCTTTGAACAAACTCTTCAAAAGTATGTTCTGTATGGTCACCATTAATTCCTAAGTATAAGAATTTAGCTAAATCTAAGTCTAAGAGTTTAGGACAATGTCCCTCAATAGCATATTGAGGTTTATTTTTCTTGACATACTCTATAAATTTACAGATATCTAAAGAGTTATCAACAATAACTTTTCTATAATTCATAATTTCTCCAATACAGATAACTTTTGGATTAGAAGTTAAATTTTTCATTTCTTCAAAGTCTAAAATAGCTCCAGTTGTTTCTAAATCAGGAGAAGTAGAAGGAACACTACTAGGAATACCATAAAAAATAGAAGTATTAATACTATTTTCAGCAGCAATCATAGCTTCTATTCCTTTTTTACCAAATACATTGGCAATTTCATGAGGTTCTGCAACAATAGTTGTTACTCCATTTTTAGAAAGATGATGGCAAAAAGGTGCAGGTGTCATCATAGAACTTTCTATATGCATATGGATATCTATAAATCCTGGAATCATATATTGATTTTTTCCATCAATAGTAGAGCTAGCCTCAAATTCTATATTTTTATTATTGTCTATATACAAAAATTTATTATTTAAAATTGCTACATTACCATCTTTAAATTTTTTTAAATAAGAATTAAAGACTTTTACATTTTTTACTAATAAATCAACTTTCATATAAAAACTCCTACATAGTTAAAGTATAGAAATAGTAACAAAGGACAGTTGCAAAAGGATACATTGTTAGAGGAAATTCTTTATGTTTACCACTTGCTATTTTTAAAATAACATAGACAATTATTGCTGCTGCAATACCATTAGCAACGTTATTTGTAAAAATTGTTAAGGCAACAGATAAAAATGCAGGAACACATTCAGTAGTATCTTCATAATTTATATTTTTCATTCCACCCAACATTTTTACTCCCATAAGAATAAGAGTAGGAGCAGTAGCAGCAGAAGGAATCATAAGGGCTAAAGGTGTTATTAAAAACATAAGAATAAAAATAAAAGAAGTAGCTACAGCTGTTAATCCTGTTTTTCCACCAGCTTCTACTCCAGAAGCAGATTCTAAGTATGTAGTCATACAAGGCATACAAAATAGACTACCTAAAACAGTAGATATAGAATCTACATAGAAGCATTTTTCTATACCAGGTAAATTTCCATTTTTATCAAGTAGACCAGCTTTTGCACCAACCCCTATAACAGTTCCAAATGTTGAGAAAAAGTCAGGAATAAATAAAGCAAATAGAAAAGGTAAGTATTTTATATTTAATGCTCCCATAACATCTATATTAAAAATCATATCTGTAGGATTTCCAGGGGCTGCTAAAAAAGAAGTAGGGATTTTAGTAACTCCCATAGGTATTCCTATTAATGTAGTCAAGATAATGGCAAGAATAACTCCACCCTTTACTTTTCTAACTTCTAAAATAAGTAAAATTATTAAACCAATAATAGCTAATATAGCAGTAGGAGTTGTTAAATCTCCAAAACCAAGAACATTTTTTTTAGCATTAGCTATAATTATTCCAGCATTTCTAAAACCTAATAATGAAATAAAAAGCCCAATACCAGCACTAATAGAGATCTTAATACTTAGTGGAATTAATTTTACGATTATATCTCTAAGTCCAATAAATGAGATAATAACAAATAGAAGTCCTTCCCAGAAAATAACTCCAGAAGCAACAGCAGGAGATATTCCCTCACCAATAATCATAGAAACAGAATAAACTGCTACACTTCCAAGTCCAGGTCCTAAAACAAAAGGTCTATTAGTAACTATTCCCATAGCAATAGAGGTAATAGCACATAATATAATAACCATTGTTAAAACTCCTAATTTACCAAAACCAGCTGAGCTCATTATAGAAGGGACAGTAGCTAACACATAAGCCATAGTAGCAAATGTAGTTAGTCCTGCTATTAATTCTGTTTTAATATCAGTTCCATTTTCCTTTAATTTAAATTGTTTTTCTAAAAAATTCATGTTAATAATAAATCCTCCTCTTAAATATATTTGAAATATTATTATAACATATTTTAAAAAATGTGAATAATATCACATAATAATTAAAGATACTGTAAACTTATTTTTAATTAAACCTATTTTTCTTTTATTTTTAAGGACTTTGTGTTAAAATTATTTGTAAAATATTTTTGGAGATGAGAAAAATGACAAATAATACTGCAGAAAAATTAGAGAAGTTACCATTAAGAAAATTATTTTTAGTAATGGCAGTACCATCAGTACTAGCTCAATTAATAAATGTATTATACAATATTGTAGATAGGATATATATAGGTCATATAAAAGAGGTAGGTTCTTTAGCACTTACAGGGGTAGGTGTGACATTTCCAATAATAATGGTGGTTTCCGCTTTTAGTGCTTTTGCTGGACAGGGAGGTGCACCCTTAGCTTCTATTGAATTAGGAGCTAAAAATTATAAAAAAGCAGAGAAAATATTAGGGAATAGTACTGCTTTATTAATAGTATTTGCAATAGTATTAACTATATTTTTTCAAATTTTTAAAACTCCATTATTATATGCTTTTGGAGCTAGTGATAATGTTATAAAATATGCTCACGACTATATAGGATTATATTTATATGGAACGATTTTTGTTATGTTATCTTTAGGACTTAATACTTTTATTAGTGGACAGGGAAATGCAAAAGTAGCTATGTTATCAGTTTTAATAGGAGCAGTTACTAATATTATTTTAGATCCTATCTTTATATTTGTATTAGGAATGGGAGTAAAGGGAGCAGCATTAGCTACTGTTATATCACAAGCTTTAAGTGCAATTTGGGTTGTATATTTTCTTTTATCTAAAAAAAGTGTAATAAAGATAAAAATAGAAAATTTAAATCTAGAGAAAGAGATTTTAAAAAAGACAGGAGCATTAGGAATATCTCCTTTTATTATGCAAAGTACAGAAAGTTTAGTTCTGTTAACTTTAAATTCAGGGTTACAGAAATATGGTGGAGATATATATGTAGGTTCAATGTCTATATTAACAAGTGTACTACAACTAATAACAGTACCAGTTTCAGGTATAACTCAAGGTATTCAACCTGTAATAAGTTATAATTTTGGAGCTGGTAATAGAAAAAGAGTTTTACAAACTTTTAAAGGAATGTTAGGAGTATGTTTAACGGTAACAATTATGATGGGAGGAATAGGAGTAATTTTTCCAGAGATATATGTTGGTATTTTTACTGATTCAAAAGAATTATTTGATTTAACTTCTAAATTTATGCCAATTTTTGTATTGGGAATGGTAATCTTTGGAATACAACAAGCTATTCAAGGAACTTTTTTAGCTTTAGGACAAGCTAAATATTCTATATTTATAGCTTTATTGAGAAAAGTTATTTTATTGGTTCCTTTAGCAGTTGTTCTACCAATTTTTATGGGAGTAAAGGGAATATATTATGCTGAACCAATAGCTGATATCACTTCAGTAAGTATAGCAAGTATAACTTTTCTTTTAACATATAAAAAAATATTAAAGAGTAGAGGGATGAAAAAATAAAATTTTGTACATAAGAATTTATTTTTTTATAAATATATTGAAGACTTGATTTTTCTATTTAGTAGAAATCAGGTCTTTTTTTATGCAAAAATTATTCAAAATTAAAAAATGTATATAAAAATAAAAAAAATATAGATTTTAAAAAGTACGTATTTATCTAATTTAAGACAATAAAAACTTAAAAAGAATAAAAAAGTCTTGACTTTTAAAAAAAGTTATGATAGACTTAGCCGCAAATTTAATTTGCATACGTATGCAATAAAAGAGAGGCCTTTATGAAAAAATTAACAATGAAAGATATAGGGAAATTAGTTAATGTTTCTCAATCAACTGTATCAAGAGTAAAGAGTTTTAAAGTGTATACAAGATAATAATTTTGTACCAGATATAAGTGCAAAAATAATGAGAGGAGAAAGTTCTAAAATATTAGGATTTGTTTCTACGAACTTTGCTAATCCATATTATTTAGAAATGGTTAATTATGTTGAAAAAGAAGCAAGAAAAAATGGATATACAGTAATTGTTGTGAATTGTGAAAAAGATGAAAGATTAGAAAAAATTCATTTTAAAGAATTAGTTACTAGAAAGGTAGATGGAATAATAAGTGCTCCTGTATCCGCTAAAAATTTAAAGCTTTTAAAAATGAGTGGAATACCTTTTGTAGTTTTAAATGAGAAAATTTCATGGGTAGATAGTTTTTATACATCTTTATTTAATGCGGGAGTAGAAGTAGCAAAATATTTTATAAAAAATAATTTTAAAAGGGTAGCTTATATAGGAGAGAAAGAGTCAGATAAGTTAAAAGGATTTTTAAGTGAGATTAATAGAGAAAATCATTTAAATAGTACGGAAAGTAATATTTTATTTACTTTAGAAAAAGGCTTTAGAAAAAAAATTCCTGAAAAAATAAAAAAATTAGATTTAAAATGTGATGCTATATTTTTTTCAAGTGATGAAATAGCTCTTTTATTTATAAAAGAAGCAAGGAAATATAATATTAATCTTTATGAAAAAGAAATGGTAGGATTTGATAATACAATAATATCTCAAACACTTGGAATAACTAGTATAGAACAACCAATGGAAAATATGTGCGAATTGGCTATGAAAGTTTTACTAGAAAGAATAGAAAAAAAGAATAAGACAAGTAAAATATTTAATACAGAGTTAGAACCTAAATTAATTATTCGAAAATAGTGGAGGAAATTATGAAGGAAAAAAGAAAAGTAACAACATTTGAAGCATTTTTACCAATGATATGTATGGCATTAATGGTAATAGTAGGGAATATTATATTTGGAATAAGGATAGAATTTATTTTATTACTAGCATCTTTAATAGCAGGGCTTGTATCAGTTAGAGCTGGTTATACTTGGGATGAACTAATAGAAGCATATAATAAGAAATTTGTAAAGGCTTTTCCAGCTATATTAATATTAATAGCAGTTGGTGGAATTGTAGGAACATGGATGTATAGTGGAACTGTTCCAATGATGATATATTATGGTTTAAAATTTTTACATCCTAAATTTGTAGTTGTAACTGCATTTGTTGTAACAGCGATAGTTTCAACATTTACAGGAACTTCGTGGGGATCAGCAGCAACTTCAGGAGTTGCGTTTATGGGAATAGCTACAAGTATGGGAATACCTTTACCGCTAGTAGCAGGAGCAATAATTTCAGGAGCTTTTTTTGGAGATAAAGTATCACCAGTATCAGATACTACAAATTTAAGTGCACTAGCTTCAGAGGTAACAGTATATGACCATATAAAAGGTATGTTGCCAAATGTAACTATAAGTGCTATCATAGCAATTATAGGCTATACTTTAGTAGGAACATTTTATTATAATGGAAATTCTCAATTATCAGAAGCAACTTTAAAAATAATGGAAGATTTAGATTCATTGTATAATTTTAATATTTTAATGTTGCTCCCTCCAATTATTGTTTTTGGTGGTGGATATTTTGGGTTTCCAGCATTATTACTTATGTTAGCATCATCAGTAGTGGCAATGGTTGTAGGGACTTTAAGTAATGGTTTTATATTTACCGATGCAGTAACAGCATTATTACAAGGATTTAATGTATCAATGGCTGAAGTAACAGGAGTAAGTGCAGCAGATTTAAGTCCTAGACTTTTAGGATTATTAAATAGAGGTGGCTTTTCTTCAATGATGAGTGGCTCTGTAATGTTTTGTTTCTTAGCTATTCCATTTGGTTCTTTTATGGAGGTATCAGGTTCTTTAGATAGAATAGTTGAACAACTATCTAAAATTATAAAAGGTGCATACAGTTTAATAGTTGTTACATTTTTTACTGGAGCAACTATAAATGCAATAACTAGTAATGGACAATTTTCAATTTTAACTACAGGGCAACTTTTTAAAGAAAATTTTAAAAAGAAAAACATTCCTTTAAATGTTTTATCAAGAACTATGGAAAATAGTATGACATTATTAGAATGTATGTTACCTTGGCACGTAACTGCGATATATATGGCTTCTACTTTAGGAGTTCAAACAACAGAGTATATAAAATATAGCTTCTTTAATATTTTAGGAATAGTAATATTCTTTATAATTTCATATTTTGTAGCTAAGAAAGCAGAAAATAGTATAAAAATAGAAAAAGATATAAAAATAAATTGTTAATAAAATTTGGAGGGATTAAAAATGAAAAAAGAGTTTAAAGGAGTAGAAACAATATTAGCCCATTATGGAGAAGATAGACAAGCTCATAATGGAGCTATTGTTCCACCAATATATCAAAATACACTTTTTGCTTTTGAAGATTGGGATGCTATAGATAGAGCGTTTGCTGATCCTGTAAACAATAGTATTTATACAAGAGGAAATAATCCATCTGTAAGTATGGTAGAGAAGAAGATAGCAAAATTAGCTGGAGGAGAAAAAGCTAGATTATTTGCTTCTGGTATGGGGGCTATCTCAAGTGCTATTATGAGTTGTGTACATACTGGATGTCATGTTATTACTTTAAAAAATATTTATGGTCCAGCTTTAAATTTATTAGATGTATATTTAAAAAATAAGTTTAATATAGAGATTACTTTTGTAAGTGGAGAAGATGTAGAAGAGATAAAAGAAGCAATAAAAGATAATACGACACTTATTTATTTAGAAAGTCCTTCATCAGCTGTATTTTCTATGCAAGATATAGAAGCTATAGCCAAAATAGCTAAAGAGAGGGGTATAAAAACTGTTATAGATAATACTTGGGCTACTCCTTTATATCAAAGACCATTAGAAATAGGAATAGATTTAGAAGTACACTCTTGTTCGAAATATTTAGGAGGTCATAGTGATATAATATCAGGAGTAGTTATTGGAAAGGCTGAATTAATAGACTCTATATATCAAAATGAATATTTATTATATGGTGCAAAGATGGCTCCATTTGAAGCTTGGTTATTGATGAGAAGTTTAAGAACACTACCTATGAGAATGGAAAGACATCAAAGAAATGCTATGATGGTGGCAGAATTTTTAGAAAAACATCCAAGAATAAAGAAAGTAAATTATCCAGGATTAAAAAGTTTTCCTCAATATGAATTAGGAAAAAAACAGATGACAGGGTATAGTGGACTTATGAGTTTTGTAATAGATACTGATGATGTTCAAGAACTAAAAAACTTTGTAAATGGATTAAGTTTATTTAGTATAGGAGTTAGTTGGGGAGGTCACGAATCATTAATTCATGCTCCAGCAATAGCTTATTTAAGAGAGATGACACCAGAGCAATTTAAAGCAACAGGATTATCTTTAGGAGTAATTAGAATTTCAGTTGGGTTAGAAGATCCTAATGACTTAATAGAAGATTTAAGAAGTGCATTAGATAATATGTAATATATATTTGGGACTGTTTTATAACAGTCCCAAAATATTAAAATTAAATAATTTTTCTATCTATCATTTTTCTAACTACACTCTTAGCAAGGTTTATTCTTTCCTCAACAGTTGATATATCTAGATATTCATTTTTACTGTGAGCTTCTCCTCCAACAGGACCAACAGCATCTACTACTCCAACTCCTAAGATACCTAAGAAGTTTCCATCAGAACAGCCACCAGCAACTTCCCAATCATATCTTATACCCATCTCTTTTTTACTTTCATCAAATAAATCACGAAGAAGAGCAGATTTATTATTAAGTACTAATGGAGGTCTATATCCGATCTCCTTGATTTTAACTTTTATTCCTTCTACCTTAGGATTCTCTTGAAGTTTTTTCATAGTCTCTCTAATTGTTTCAAAGAATTCTACTTGATGAGACCTTCCTTCAAATTTAAAACAAGCATAATCAGGGACAATATTAACTCCAGATCCACCTTCTATAAGTCCAACGTTTAAAGAATTTTTAATATCCCAGTTATGAAGTTTAGAAATCTCTCCGACCCAATGAGCAGCTTCTACAATAGCATTGACTCCTTCTTGAGGATAGTTTCCAGCATGAGATGCTTTACCAAAAAATTCTACTTGATATTTAACAAGTCCTTTTCTTTCTATAACAGCATTTCCATTTTTACGTGCTGGTTCAAATATCATTGCATATTTTGCCTTTGCCCCAATTTTTTCAATTATAGGTCTAGAGTGTATAGAGCTTATCTCTTCATCAGTATTCATCACAAGAGCTATTGTTATATCTTCATCCTTAAACTCTTTAGCAACTTCAACCATTGATAAAACACCAGATTTCATATCATATACCCCAGCTCCAGTTGCTATATTTCCTTCTAATTTATATGACCAAGTTGGAACAGTTCCTCTTGGGAAAACAGTATCATTATGACCTAAAAACATTAAATCAACATCTTCAGAATCTCTATTTTTTGCAACTAAAACGGGATTTTTTCCATCATTTTGAGGATAAACTTCAACAATCCAATCCTTTTCTAATTCTTTTTTAAATATTTCAGTAACTTCTTGTACTCCTTCAGGAACATTACTTCCACAATCAATATTAACAAGTCTTTCTAAATCTATTAAAAATTTTTTCATATCCATATATTTTTCCCCCTAAATATTATCCAAAGAATACCATATTTGATATAATTACTGCTAATAATCCACCTAACATAGGGATAGCAGTTCTTTTTACAACTTCAAATGGAGATACTCCAGAAATTCCAGAAACAGCAACTATTACTGCTGTAATAGGAGATACACTTCTAGCAATTCCTGCAGATAATTGCATTGGCATAAGCATAACAATAGGATTTAATCCCACAGATGCCGCTACAGCTGGAGCAAGAGCTGCAAAGGCAAAGAAAGGAGCATTTCCAGAACCCATTAATATAGATGATACAACAATGATAGCAGTCATAACTAAAATCATTGGTTGAGGACCTAATCCAGCTGATTTTGTAGATTCAATAAGAGCACTGATAACACCTATCTTAGTTAATCCTAAAGCAAAGAATTCTCCAGCAACAATAAGAGTTATAACATTAGCAAATTGATTTCCCATTGCATTAAAAATGATTTTTAACTCTGCAAGAGTTGACTTAAAAGTTTTTCTTCTGATTCCCTCAATAATCATACTAAGAGTAATACTCATAAACATAGCTTCTACAACACCTATTTTAATACTACTTCCAGTTAAAGGACTGAATACTAAAATTATTAATAATGGAATAATAGGAAGAAAAGCATAAAATTTAGGAACTTCTTTCTCTTCCTCTTTGCTTTCAATATTAGAATTAAAACTTGTTGTATCTAATTTTGCATCCATTTTTTTATTAACTATATAGTGCAGAATTGTGATAACAATTACAGTAACTATTGCTACAGGAATTTGATAGTTAGCAAAATAAAGGGCAGCATCCATTTCAGCAGTTTTTGAAGCTAATACAGCATTACCTGAAGCTGGGCCTAAATCAAGACAAGCAGCAGTTCCAATTACAGAAGTAGCAGCTAATGAAGAAACTCCTAATGAAACAAGAATAGGGTATACAGTAACCATTAATAATACTCCAAGTCCTGAGGCACTAGGAATAAATACATTTAAGATTTGTCCTACCACATAAGATAGAGCTAGAACAATATATGGTGAATTTAATTTTTGTAATGGTTTAATAGAAAGTTTTACTAGGGCATTACTAGCACCAATGTGATCCATATATTTAGCAAAAGCTGAAACTATCATGATAGCTAATCCAAGACTACCAGAGGTTTTTATAAAGTTTTTACTCAATTGAGCAAAAATATCAAGGTATAATGAACCAGTAGCACTTTTTTCCATAACAGGAGAGTTATTTAAAAGTATTCCACCAAGAAGTAGAGCAGCTCCACCTATAATTAAAACTCCTTGAGCATGATATTTTTTTACAATTAAATATCCTACAATTAAAATAACTAAAATTGCAACAACAAAATTCATTTTTATTCCCCCTTTTTAAATATTTTATAAAAAAGGTAATTAAATTTTTAGTTTAATCACCTTTATAGACTATTATTTATCTATCTTATCTGCCCCATGTCTGTAGTGAGGTAGTAATAGAGGTGATATTCTATCTGTTTCTATTCCATTTTTCTTTAGCTCTTCGTGGTATTGCTTTACATGTTCTAATGTTAATTCTTTTACAATAACATTTTTACTCTTATTTCCTGCACTCTTACCAGCTCTACGTCCAAATACAATTATATCAAGTAATGAGTTACCCATTAATCTATTTCTACCATGAATTCCACCAGCACATTCTCCAGCTACATATAGATTTTCAATTTTAGTTTCTCCATACTCATTAATTAAAAGACCACCATTTTGATAATGAAGAGTAGGATATATTAGAATAGGTTCTTTAGTCATATCTATTCCAAACTTTTTAAACATTCTATACATTGCAGGAAGTCTCTTTTCTAAAGTTCCTTCTCCATGAATAATATCAATAAGTGGAGTATCTAACCATACACCAACTTCACCAGTAGGAGTATTTATTCCTTTTTTATTTACTTTACACTCATTGATTATAGCTGAAGCTTCTATATCTCTTGTTTCAAGATGATATACAAATTGTTCTCCATCTACATTTAGAGGAGTAGCTCCAAGTCCTCTTACTTTTTCAGTAACAAGGGCTCCAAATATTTGAGAAGGAAAAGCAACTCCTGTAGGGTGGTATTGGATTGTATCAGCAAAAGCAAGTTCAGCACCTACTCTATAACCTAAAATAAGTCCATCTGCAGTAGCTCCATAGTGATTTGAAGTTGGGAATCCTTGATAGTGTAATCTTCCAGCTCCCCCTGTTGTTAAAATTACAGTTTTAGCTTTTACAACAGAATATTCCTCTGTTTCAAGATTGAATAAAATAGCTCCTGCTACTTTTCCATCTGAATCTTTTAAAAGTTCTACTACTGGAGAGAACTCTACAACTTCTACTCCTAAGTTTCTAACTTCATCTCTAAGTACACGCATTATCTCTGCTCCACTATAATCAGCAGCTGCATGCATTCTTTTTCTTGAAGTTCCTCCACCATGGTTAGTAAGCATAGTTCCATCTTCTTCTTTGTCAAACATTACTCCATAGTCATTTAACCACTTAATAGCTTCTGGAGCATCATGTACAAGAGCTCTTACTAATTCTGGTATATTAGTAAAATGTCCTCCACCCATTACATCAAGATAATGTTTAGCAGGAGAATCATCTGGCTTATCAGCAGCTTGAATTCCTCCTTCTGCCATCATTGTATTAGCATCTCCAAAACGAAGTTTAGTAGCTATCATAACTTTTGCTCCAGTTTTAAATGCTTCAATAGCAGCAGAAGCTCCAGCTCCTCCAGCACCAACAATAAGAACATCTACATCATAGTCAATCTTTTGAAGATTGATTTTATCCATTTCTATTCTACTTTTTGCTTCTATTAAGTTAGCAAGCTCTAAAGGAACTTTTTGTTCCTTATTTACTCCTAGATTAATTGTTCTAAATCCACTTTCAATATAGTCTGGATGATTTTTCTTTAAAATTTCCAATTTTTCTTCTGGAGATAATCTAGGAAAATCATGTCCAAGTCTTTTTGAACGAGTTGCTTCAACTTTTTTAATCAATTCTCTCATTTCTGGTGTATACATCAATAAACCTCCAATTTATACCCTTTATTATTTAGCAATATCTCTATGATTATATAGGTCTTTAAGTTCATCAATACTTTTACTCATTAACTCATCAAGTTCAGCATCCATTTTTCCATCTTTTATTTCTTGAACTCTTTCAGATAGATGTTTACTTTCTGGAGCAATATATTTTCCTGTAATACGACGAGCTAAAAGTCCTACATTGTAATGAGTAATTCCAGCAGGACATCTTGATGCACAGATTCCACAACCTACACAGTCAAATGATTCTTCGGCACATTTTTCAAATTCTCCTCTTTGAGCATAAGCAATATATTGCATTACATTTAATCCTTGAGAACATCCTTTAGTACATGCATTACAACCTATACATTTATATAGCTCAGGATATAATTCTCCCATTGTTTCTGCTGTAGGTTCAATTTTATCCATATCGTATACAGCTTTTTTTCCAGGGAAGAAAGGAATTTGAGTAAGATACATTCCATCTTCAACTTGACTTTGACAAGCAAGAACAACTTTTAATTTATTTTCTCCTTTTGTTCTATAGATAGTGGCACAAGCTCCACAAAAACCTGATCTACACCCACAACCTCTGATAAGTTGATAGCCAGCATATTCCATCGCATCCATTATAGTTAGAGTTGAAGGAACAGAATATTTTTTACCTAATATAAATACATCAACCATTTGTTTTTCAGCCATTTTTCTCTCCTTACTAGTTTTTATTAATACTCATTTGGAAGTTCTTGAATTTCATCACATCTAAATACTGGACCATCTTTACAAACATATTTATCCCCAATATTACAACGTCCACATTTACCAACACCACATTTCATTTTCAATTCAAGTGTAGTGAAAATTTGTTCTTTTTTAAATCCAATCTCCTCTAAGCCTTGTAATACAAATTTAATCATAATAGGAGGTCCACATACTAGAGCTACTTTATTATTATCTAGTCCTAATTCTTTAACATAGTTTGGAACAAATCCCACATGTCCATTCCAACCTTCAAACTCTCTATCTACTGTAAGATGAACTTTTGTATCTTTTTGATTAGGCCATACATTGAATATATCATTTTGATGAACTAAATCATCTGGAGTACGTGAACCATAAACAATATCTACTTTTCCATAATTTTCACGATTATCCATTACATAGTTTATAACTGAACGAAGAGGAGCAAGTCCTATTCCTCCAGCTATAAAAAGAAGGTCTTTTCCTTTTAGAGCATTTTCTTCAACTGGAAAATTGTTACCATAAGGCCCTCTAATTCCTATTTCTGTTCCCTCTTCAAGTTGGTGGATATAGTCTGTTACTATTCCACATTTTTTTATACTACACTCTATATACTCTTTTACTGTAGGAGATGAAGTAATAGAGAATATAGCTTCTCCAATAGGAGGAACAGAAATCATAGCACATTGTCCTGGCATGAAATCGAAAGGCTTTCCACCCTCTGGATTTTCAATTCTAAATGTTGTAACATCAGGAGTATCTCTTCTAATGTTAGTTATTACAGCCACCTTCGGCATTAAAGGGTCATTATCATGACAACCACAATTACAGCTCATCTTATTCCTCCCCTAATTTTTTTATTACTTTTACTATATTTAATCCAATTGGACATTTTTCTATACATCTTCCACAACCTACACAAGAGTATAATCCATCATGATTTTTAGGATAATATACTAATTTATGCATAAATCTTTGTCTTACCCTTTGAAGTTGAGAAGTTCTAGGATTTCCATGTGCCATACGTGTAAAATCTGAAATCATGCAAGAGTCCCAACATCTATATCTTTCACCACAGTTACCTCCATCATAATCTTTTACATCATAACAGTGGCAAGTAGGACATACAAATGTACAAGAACCACAAGCTAAACATTTTTTACTAATTTCTCCCCAAAATTTTTCCATATCAAAAATTTCTTGTTGTGCTTTTGTAATTTTTTTAGGATTTAAATTTTTAAGAGGAAGAGTTGCTAATTTTTCTTTTATAGATTTTTTTAACTCTTCAAGGTCTGAAGTACTTCCATCTTCTAAAAGAATAGAAAGAGAGTTTAAAAGTTTTTCTCCTTTTTCACTTTTAGCTTCTAGGTATAGATATTCTCCTTTTTCCCAAGTAGCAACATCTGAAGCTAGAGAAGCTTCTGATGGATCAATTTCAAAAGCTGTACAAAAACAAGTTTCCTCAGGATTATTACATGCAGAAGTTACAATTATTCCTCTATCTCTGTGAGCTTTATAGTATGTATCTACAGGCTCTCTTAAAAAAATGTTATCCATTACTTTAAAGCTTGCTGCATCGCAGTTTCTTACACCAAAGATTACATACTCATTATCATCTACAGCTACAGGAGTAAGCTCAAGTTTTTTCTTATTATGTCTGAATTTTAAATATGTTTCAGTTTGTGGAAAAACAAACTCTTTAACTGAAGAATTTGTTTTTAAGACATCAAGTCTTATATTTTTATCTGGGCTATAAGCACCAAAGTTAATTAAACTTCCTTGCTCCATAGGAAGAAATAAATCAAAGTGATCATTTATAAGTTCCCATAATTCAGGTAATTTACTTTTTAAAATTCTTTTCATTATTTACCTCCTTTTTTTATTGCAAAGTTATCTTTATCCTCTAAAGTATAAGATACAAGAGGAGAAGGGGTAGTAGAATCCATACCTGCTTCCCATTCACCATAAGTTTCATTTAAATCTTTAATTATTTTTCTATTTAATAAATCCAATCTTATATGAGCTGGACATACTCTAGCACATTCTCCACAATCTACACAATTTCCTGCAACATGATAAGCTCTAGTTAAATGGAAAAAACTAGTTTCAGTTTCAATATTAGCCTTTCCTAGTACATTGATGTCATCATTGTCAAAGATACATTTTACACAGCTACATGCTGGACATATATTACGACAGGCATTACATCTGATACATCTTGAAAATTCATTTGACCAGAATTCATATCTTTCATCAGCACTCATATTTTCAAGAATTTTTACCTCTTTAAATCTTTCTTCTGGATTTCCAATATTATTAATCTCTTCTCCTATTAACTCATCATAAACTACAGGATTAGGATGAAGACAGTTTTCACATTTAGTATATTTTTTATTTTTTGAATCTAGCATTCCAGAACAAGGGATTCCCCAAACATAAACCTTATCTCTTTCTATTCTATTATCTCTTAAAAGTTGATTAAATCCTAGTGAATCACACCCTTTTAAGAAAACTCCTATTTTTTCATATTTTTTAGTTTGCTCTATTAGATATTTACTTAAATTATTGACACAGTAGTTGTCGAAAATAAGAGAGTCTACCTTTTCTACTTCAGTTATAAAAACAGGAGTAGATTCAAAGGAAAAATCTCCTTTTTCCCAACCAATAACCATCTGAACTTTATTATTTAAAAGTGCTTCTTTAGCTATCTTTCTAATTTTTTCAGTCATTATTTCCATCTACCATCCTTCAATTTTTTATTTGGTCCAAGTTTATAGACATTTTCTAAAACTTCATTCATAACTGTAGCAAATTTATTTGCTTCAGCAGCTGATATCCAATCAATTTTAAATCTCTCTTTTTCAATACCTAAATATTCAAGAAGATTTATAAATATAGAAAAACGACGTCTTGTATAGTAGTTACCAGTAGAATAGTGGCAATCTCCAGGGTGGCAACCAGCTATTACTACACCATCTGCTCCTTTTTGAAAAGCTCTTATTATAAAGTTAGTATTAACTCTACAAGAACAAGGAACTCTAATGATTTTTACATTTGCAGGATAATTCAATCTACTAGTTCCTGCAAGGTCAGCCCCTGCATAACTACACCAGTTACAGCAAAAGGCAACTATTAAAGGTTTGAATTCTTCTTTTTCAACTTTTTCTATAGACGACATATTGCATCTACCTCCGCCATAATTTGTTTGTTTGAAAATCCTTTCAAGTCTATTGCTCCAGGACGACAAGATACTGTACATCCTCCACATCCTTGGCAAAGAGCTTCATTAACTGTTGCTACAAGTTTTCTTATAATTTTTCCATGGTCATTTAAGTCAGTCATTTTTAAAGTAATAGCATCATAAGGACACATTTCAGCACATTGTCCACAACCACTACATAAATCAGTATTAACTGCTGATACGCAAGGGTTAGTTACAAGTTTGTCCTTACTTAAAAGAATTATAGCTTTTGCAGCTGCAGCACTTGCTTGAGCTACTGTTTCAGGAATATCTTTAGGTCCTTGACAAGCTCCTGCTAAATAGATTCCTGCTGAAGCTGTTTCAACTGGTTTTAATTTAGGATGGGCTTCTGTAAAGAAATTATTTGTATCTGTACTTACATTAAGCTTTCTTTTTAAAGCTATAGTATCATCTTTAGCTTTAGTAGCAGCGGCAAGTACTACCATATCAGCATCTATTATAACAGTTTGACCAGTAAGAGCATCTACTCCATTTACCATAAGTTTATCTCCTTGAGGGAAAACTTTTCCTACCATACCTTTTATATATTGGACTCCATACTCTTCAACCGTTCTTCTTTGGAATTCATCAAAGTTTTTTCCTGGAGTTCTTACATCTATATAGAATACGTATGCCTCGATATCAGGATATTTATCTCTTAATAACATTGCATGCTTAGCTGTGTACATACAACAAATCTTAGAACAGTAAGGTTTACCTCTATCACTAGTATCTCTTGAACCAACACATTGAACAAAGACAACTTTCTTAGGTTTAGTATGGTCAGAAAGTTTTAAAAGTTTTCCATGAGTAGGTCCAGCAGCATTAGTTAATCTTTCAAATTCTAGAGAAGTAATTACATTTGGATGATCATAACTGTATTCTCCAAATTTTGAAAGATCTATTAAATCATATCCAGTAGCAACTACTATTGCACCATATTTTTGCTCTATAATCTCATCTTTTTGATTGAAATCTATAGCCTTTGCCATACAAAGTTTTTCACAAATACCACATTTGCCTGTCTTCATTTTTATACATTGAGTTGTATCAATTACTGGAACATTTGGTACTGCTTGAGCAAAAGCTTTATATATTGCTCCTCTATTTGTTAAATTTTCTTCAAATTCATTTGTAGCTTTTCTTGAAGGGCATTTTTCTACACAGATTCCACACCCTGTACACTTATCCATATCTACATATCTAGCTTTTTTTCTAATTGAAACTGTGAAATTTCCAACATATCCATTTACAGCTTCAATTTCACTATAAGTATGCAAAGTGATATTAGGATGCATAGAAGCATCTACCATTTTTGGTGTTAGAATGCAGGCAGAACAGTCTAATGTAGGGAAAGTTTTATCTAGCTGAGCCATTTTACCACCGATACTTGGTTGCTTTTCTACAATATCAACCTTGTATCCAGCATCTGCAATATCAAGAGCAGTTTGAATTCCAGCTATTCCTCCACCTATAACTAAAGCTCTTTTTTCTACTTGACTTTCTCCAGATACAAGTGGTGTATTCAAAAGTGCTTTTGCAACAGCTGCTTTTACGAGAGAGATAGCTTTTTCTGTTCCTTCCTCTTTATTTTTATGAACCCATGAACAATGTTCTCTAATATTAGCTATCTCTACAAGGTAAGGATTTAATCCAGCTTTTTCAGCAGCATTACGGAATGTTGTTTCATGCATTCTTGGAGAACAAGAAGCAACAACTACTCTAGTTAAATTATGTTCTTTGATTGCATCCTTTAACATTGTTTGCCCAATCTCAGAGCACATATATTGATAATTCATTGAATATACAACACCTGGTATATCTTTAGCAGCTTCAGCAACTTTTTCTACATCTACTGTTCCTGCTATATTATTTCCACACCAGCATACAAAAACTCCAACTCTTTGCAATATTCTTCCTCCTCATATAAAGTAATATTATTTGCTATATTTACGAAATGCACTCATAAAAGCTTGTTGAGGGATTTTTTTATCCACCATTAACTTTGGTACATCTTCAGGTTTTAGTTTATTTTCATCTTTTTTTCTAATAATTGTTAATCTTACTGCTTCCATCAATTTACATAAATCAACATTTCTAGGACAACGAGATGCACAGTTAAAACAAGAAGCACAAGTCCAAATAGTTTTACTATTTTTAACAGATTCTAAATCTCCCATTTGAAGATATCTGATAATTTGATGTGGAAGAATATCCATTCCATCAGTAGCAGGACAGCTAGCACTACATTTTCCACATTGCATACAATTTGCAACTTTTTCTTTACTTATTTCTTCTACTAAAAGAATATCTTTTTTATTTTTATTAAAAGTTTTTTTCTCCCTTTCCAATTTTTCCTCCTTAAAATTACTTGTTAATTTTTTTTACTCCCAAAGCTTCAGCTAGTATCTCAGTAAAATATTTTACTGAAATCTCATTTTTAAGTTCAAGATTATATTTACATAGTGGGCAAGCTGTAACAATCTCTATTGCTTCATTTTCAAGTGCAGATTTTATAATTTTTTCACTCATTTTTTCAGTAAGCTCTTTATTATTAACAGCAAGATAAGCACCACAACATTCATTTCTATAAGGATAAATTACTGGGATTCCACCAAGAGCCTCTATAAACTCCTCTATAATAGATGGATTTTCAGGGTCATCTACTTGCATCTGTTTTTTAGGTTTTAATAACATACAGCCATAGTATGCACCAATTTTACGATTTAAGGGGTTTGTAACTTTTTCTTTAATTTTATCAAAACCAACATATTTTTTTAGCATTTCTAAATAATGTATAACTTCCCCTTCTCCATTATATGCTGTTTCTAGTTGAAGATAGTTATTGGCTTTGTTTCTAAAATTTTCATCAATTTTTAAGTCTTCATTTGTTCTTTTCAATACATGATGACAAGCTGTACAAATTGTAACTAATTTATTTCCTTCACTATGAGCACTTGCCAAACTTCTAACTGCTGAGAGTCTAGTTGCTATCTCATTACTTCCTAATGGATATACAGCACCACAACACTGCCACTCTTTTTGTTCTGCTAATTCTACTCCTAAAATTTTAGCTGACTCTAATCCATATTTTTCAAGTTCTTGAGCTTTAGTTTTTAAAGTACATCCAGGATAATAGCTAAATTTCATACTTTTTTCCCCTCCTAATTTAATAATTATTAAAACTTACATTAATATATTTTGATTGTTTTTAGTTTTTTAAGTATTAAAGTTGAACTTAATATATTAGTATATTAAAATGATAACTTAATATCTTTTTTATGTCAATATATTTTTAGGAAAAAAAGAAGATATTGTAAGTAAAATCACAATATCTTCTTAACTTAAAAATTATATAAAATAATTTGGATATTCTTCAATTAAAATATGAAGTCTATTTTTTAATCTACAAAAATGCTTTTCTAAAATCTCTTGAGCTAATTCAGGTTTTTTATATTTAATTATTTCATATATTTGTTCATGACCTTTTAAGGTATAATCATCCTTTATTTTTACAGGAGAATTTAAGTTTCTAACTCTTAAATAATCAAAAAGTTCTCTAGATGTTATTTTAAAAAGTTCTTGAAAACCTATACCTTTAAAAATAAGTTTATGAAAATCAATATCTAGTTTATGATACTCTTCAGCATTTTTAGTTGTGGAAAGAATTAATCTTTGTTTTTCTATATTTTCTTTTAATTTATCTAAATATTCTTGAGGAAAATACTCACAGGCTAGTTGTATCATCTTGACTTCTACACATACTCTAAGTATTTGTCCTGCTTCAAATTTACTTTTATCAATTTTTGTTACAAAGGTTCCACTTTGAGGAAGTGTTTTAATAAGTCCCTCATGTTTTAACAAAAGAAGAGCTTCACGTATAGGAGTACGACTCATATTAAAAATTAGAGAAAGCTCTTGTTCTTTAATTTCAGAACCAGGTAAAAGTTTTAATTCTAGTATATTTCTTTTTAAAACTTTATAAACAAAGTCAGCATTTGTTTTTCCTATTATATTATCATATATTTTCATAGTTATTTGTTTCCTCTCTATGTTATTTTCTTATATTTTACATAATTATCTATTTTTTATATCACTTTTAATTAAACGTACAAGCATTATGATTAGAGGAATTAAAGTAAATAGAATTGCTTTACCTAGAAATATATGACAGAGAATAGTAGATATAAATCCTCCTAATGTAAATATTCCTATCATTTCTAAATGGATTTTTAATCTATTTTTAGCCTCTTGATTATCAACATTTTTAATAAAGTTAACAAAACTTTTTCCAGCTTGTCTTATATGATTCGTACAAAATGTAGTTGCAACTGGAACCTTTCTAGTAGTTTGAAAGGTATTGTATTGCATAGAGCAAATAAAGCTAATAAGAATTTGAGATATCTGATAAGGGGCATCTTCAGGTAAGAAACCTAAGAATGTTACGGTTATTATCTCAATGAAAATTAAAATAGTATCCCAACGAATATTATGTAATCTTTTTATAGGACCACTAATAGCTTCAGATATGATAGTTCCTATAAAATATGCTGATATGGGAATTAAATAATAGAATGCTTGTGAAAATTTTCCTGAACCTAAATTAACAGCAAAAAGAACAAAGTTTGCAGTTTGAGCATTGGAGAAAACTCCACCTCTAATGGTATAGGTAAAAGCACCATAAAATCCACTTGTCATCATTAAAGTTAAAAATACCCATAATTTTTCACATTCTAATTCATTTTCATTGATTCTACTCTTTTTTTTTCTTTTCCATTTAAAGAATTTCATAATTTAAAATACCCCTTATTATTAATTATCTTTACAAACACATTTCATAAATATTTTTTATATCTTCTTTTTTAAGTTCTTTAAATCCTTTTAAAACTCCATTACCACAAGCTTTTTCAGCCATTATATCAAAATGAGTTCTATCAATGTTAAGTTCAGTTAGAGTTTTAGTAAGTTTTAAATCTTCAAAAAAGAATTTTTCTAAAGCTTCTATACCTTTTAAGCTGGCTGCCATATTATCCAAAGAGCTATCTATTCCAAAGACAGAAACAGCAAAGTTTTTAAATCTTTCGGAATTAGTTTCATCTAAAATATATCTCATCCAACGAGGAGTAAGGATAGCTAATCCAAGTCCATGAGTTATATCATAGTATGCTGAAAGTTGGTGTTCCATAGGATGACAGCTCCAATTACATTTTTGACAAGCTCTAGCAAAACCATTTATAGCCCAAGATGAAGTCCACATTAGGTTAGCTCTAGCTTCTTCATTTTCAGGCTCTTTCATAGCAGTAGGTGCATATTTGACAACAGTTTTCATCATTCCTTCCATAAAGCAATCCAGCATGTACATACTTCCAGTTGTATTAAAATATGTTTCCATAATATGTGAAAGTATATCAGCAGCTCCACAAGCAGTTTGATATGGAGAAACTGTAAAAGTATTTTTAGGATTAAGGAAAGAAACTTTAGGTTGCATAAGAGGAGAAGCAACTCCTATCTTATCATTAGTTTCTAAGTTACTAATTACTCCACCAGCATCCATTTCTGAACCAGTTGCTGAAAGGGTAAGAATAGTAACAAGAGGAAGACAATTAATTACAGGTACTTTTTTTGTAACTATATCCCAAGCATCTCCTTCATAAAAAGTAGCTGCAGCAATCGCTTTAGTACAATCTATAACTGAACCTCCACCTACAGCTAGTAAAACATCTATTTTTTCTTTTTTACAAATATTGGCTCCAGTATTAACAGAAGTAACTCTTGGATTTGGTTCTATACCATTTAGTTCAAATATCTCTAGATTTTCTTTTTTTAATTCATCAATAACTTCATCATAAAGTCCAATTTTTTTTATAGAACCTCCACCATAACAAAGCAATACTTTTTTTCCAAATTTTTTAATTTCTTTTCCAAGATTAGAAAGTTGATTATCTCCAAAATATACCTTTGTAGGAATATTATAAGTAAAGTTAAACATAGTTTTTCCCCCTTAGTTTCAAAGTAATCTATTCTAATTATAACATAAAAATATTTTTTTTTCATTTTATATTTTATAATTTTAATTTTAACAAGTGTTTAAAAAACATTTTTTTTGATTTGTTTGTTGACAAAAAAATGTAAAGAAACTATAATTTTAAATATGTAATAGTAAAAGTATAGGAGGGGAATAGTTATGGAGAATTTTTTTTATGAAACAAGAAGTAAATTACATAAAAATCCAGAATTAGCATTAGAGGAGTATGAAACAGCTAGATATATAAGAAATTTTTTAGATAATTTAGAAATAGAGTATGAAGAAATTGGAACAAGTACACTTGCACTATTTAAAGGGAAAGAAGATTTATGGTTAGGATTTAGAGCTGACATTGATGCTCTTCCACTTCAAGAGGAAAATGAGGTGGAATATAAATCTAAAGTAAACGGAAAGATGCATGCTTGTGGACATGATGGACATACTACAAATCTATTATATTTTGCTAAATGGTTGAAAGAGCAAATGGATAGTGGAGTTGAATTAAAAAAATCAATAATACTAATATTTCAAGCTGGGGAAGAGGGAAAAGGAGGAGCAAGATTTATAGCTCAATCAGATATTTTTAAAAATAAAAAATTTGAAGGAATCTTTGCTATGCATGTAAATCCAACATTAGAAGAGGGAAAAATAGCCATTGCCCATGGAGCATTAAGTTTTCAAAATATAAATTTAGATATAGAGATAGTAGGAAAGGGTTGTCATGGAGCTCAACCCCATCAAGGAATAGACTCTATATTAGTTGGAGCAAAATTAGTAGAAGCTTATCAATCAATAGTTTCTAGAAATATTGATCCATTAAAAACTGTAATAGTAACAATAGGAAGCTTTAAGGCTGGAGAAGTAAGAAATGTTATTCCTGAGAAAGTTAATATTTTAGGAACAATAAGATTAATTGATACATCTCTAATTGAATTTATAAGGGAGAGAGTTACTAGTATAAATGAGGGATTAGAAAGAGCTTTCGGAGTAAAAATTAATATGAATTTTATGCCTTTTTATCCTCCAGTAATAAATTCAGAAGATTTATATAAAATCGTTGAAAGCTCTATTCCAGAAGATCAAATTGTTAGAGATATAAGATTAACTGGCTCAGAGGACTTTTCTTTCTATTTGCAAAATGGCAATAAAGGATTTATGTTTTTATTGGGAGTAAGAAATGAAGAGAAAGGATTTATAAATCCATTGCATAGCCCAAAATTTGATTTTGATCCAAATACATTGAGATATGGTTTTGAAGTATTTAAAAATATTTTAGAGAAGATGAATGTAATATAGAAGTTTATTAAAGCTCAAGGATAGTTAAGGTTTAGTTATTCTGGAGCTTTTTTATTATTAAGATAGCTTAGAAAACTTGGAAAATCAATAAAAATATGGTATAATATAAAATCAATTGTATTATAATATTTGATTAAGGAGAAAGAAAGATGGAAGAGATAAAAATATCAACTGAATTTATAAAATTAGACCAATTTTTAAAATGGGTTGGAATTTGTGATACAGGTGTAGATGCAAAATTCTTTATTATAGATGGAAATGTAAAAGTAAATGGAGAACTTGAAATTAGAAGAGGTAAAAAATTGTATCCAGGAGATAAGGTTGAAGCTGCTGGAAAAACTTTCATAGTAAAGTAACTTAGTATTTTAAGTAGGGTGGATTAAGATTTGGAAATTTTAGAGATAAATTATATAAATTTTAGAAATTTAATTGATGGAAGTGTAAAATTTTTTCCAAAACTCAATCTATTCTTTGGGAAAAATGGACAGGGGAAGACTAGCTTACTTGAAGCGGTCTATTTTAATGCTACTGGGAAAAGCTTTAGAACTTCTAAAGCAAATGAAATGATGAAATATGGAGTTAAAAGAACAGGAGTCTATATAGTTTATAGAGATAATATAGGAGAGAAGACTCTAACTGTAAAGTTTAATGATAATAAAAAAGAGTATTGCTATAATAATAAAAAAGTGCCCTATGATGAATTTTATGGAAAGTTAAATGTTGTTACATATATACCAGAAGATATAGTATTAATAACAGGTTCTCCATCTATAAGGAGAACTTTTTTTGACGGTGAAATAGCACAGACTAATAGTGAATATTTTCAAGATTTAAAAAATTATAACAAGCTATTAAAGATAAGAAATAAATATTTAAAAGAAGAAAGAACAAAGGATACAGAGTATTTGGTATATGAAGATGAATTTATAAAATATGGTGCTAAGGTTATAGAAAAGAGATTGGAGTATGTCCAGAAAATATCTATAATTTTGAATCTAAATTATAGAAAACTTTTTGATAATAAAAAAGAGTTGAGTTTAAGTTATGAGTGCCATTTAGGAAATATAAAAAAATTAAGTCTAAAAGAGATTGAGAAACTTTTAAGAGAGAAAATAAAGAAAAATTTTTCACAAGAGAAAAGATATGGTTTTTCACTATGTGGTCCTCAAAAAGATGATTTTTTATTTATTTTAAATGGACATGAGGCAAAATCTACTGCATCACAAGGAGAGAAGAAATCAATAATCTTCTCTTTAAAATTGTCAGAGATAGATATGGTAATACGTGAGAAAAAAGAAAATCCAGTATTAATAATTGATGATATCTCTTCATATTTCGATTCAAATAGAAAAGAGAGTATACTAAATTATTTAGAAAAGAGAAATATACAAGTTTTAGTAAGTTCAACTGGAGATTTAGGAATAGATTCAAATGATTTTTATGTGGAGGGTGGTGAAATAGTATATGACACAAAAGCTGAATAATATAAGTGAAATGATAGATACAGCTGTAGGAAAAAGTAGAAGATTGAAAGAAGGAATATTAAAGGCTGAGTGGGAGAAAATTGTTGGAAAAATTTGTGAAAAATGTCAACCAGACTATATAAAAGATAAAATTTTATATATTAGGGCTGAAAGTACATTTTTTATTCATCATCTGACACTTGAAAAAGCTAAATATATCAAAACGATAAATAATTATTTTGATGAAGAAGTAGTTAAGGATATAGTTATACGAACTGGAAAACTTGATGAAAATAGAGAAGAGTATTTGGATAAAGAGGAAAAAGAAGAAGAAAAATTAGAGGAACAACATATAAAAAAAGAAGAGGTATTAGAAAATTTAAATAGTTCTGATACATTAAAAAGAAATTTGGGAATAATGGAAAAGATAGAATATCTAAGAAAAATAGCTATGGAGAGAGAGGAGTATTTACTTTCTCATGGATATAGAAAGTGTAAAGTTTGTGGAATGCTCTATGAGGGAGAAGAAGAGTTTTGTAAAGTATGTATAGATAATGGAAAAGCTAAAGAGTATTTAAAAAAAATAGGAAAGAATATACATTCAAAAGAGTTTGAGGAAAGTGAAGAGTAGTGTATATCTTTTTAGAAAATAAAGTTTTGATCCCAAGCAAAAAAATTATACTTATTATTGATTATATACATATTACAAACGAAGAGAATAAAGGCTTTTATGAAAAACAACTGGCAGAAAAAAGATTAGTAGATTTAGCTGAAAAGAATAAAAAAACAGTTATAGTAACTGATGATAGTATATATATAACATCTTATGGAACACAGACATTAATGAGTAGAGGTAATGAATTTTTTAATATAATTGGAGGTAGAAAGTGAGCAATAATTATCAAGCAGAAGATATAACAGTCCTAGAGGGACTTGAAGCAGTTAGAAAAAGACCAGGAATGTATATAGGTACAACTTCTGAAAGAGGGTTACATCATCTGGTTTGGGAGATAGTAGATAACTCAGTTGACGAAGCACTGGCTGGGTATTGTACTCATATAGAGGTAAGTATACTTCCAGATAATGTTATAGAGGTAGTAGATAATGGAAGAGGAATTCCAGTAGATATCCATCCTAAATATGGAAAATCAGCATTAGAAATAGTTTTGACAGTATTGCATGCTGGAGGAAAGTTTGAAAATGATAACTATAAAGTATCTGGAGGACTTCATGGAGTTGGAGTTTCAGTAGTTAATGCTCTTTCATTATGGACAGAGGTAGAAGTAAGAAAAAATGGGAAAGTTTGGTATCAAAAATACAATAGAGGAATACCAGAAGAAGCAGTAAAAGAGATAGGAATAACAGAAGAACATGGAACAACAGTAAGATTTAAAGCTGACCATGAGATTTTTGAAACTTTAGTTTATGATTATAATACCTTAAAAAATAGATTAAAAGAGTTAGCCTACTTAAATAAAGGGCTAGTAATAACTCTTACAGATTCAAGAAAAGAACCATTTAAAAAAGAGATTTTTGAATTTGAAGGAGGAATAGCTGACTTTTTAAGAGAAATAACTGAAGATACAGAAAAGCTTATAAAAGAACCTATTTATATGACTGGAGAAGTTGATAATATAGGAGTGGAGATAGCTTTTCTATACACAGTAAATCAGTCTGAGATAATATATTCTTTTGTAAATAATATTAATACACATGAGGGTGGAACACATGTTCAAGGTTTTAGAACTGCTTTGACAAGAATTATCAATGATGTAGGAAAAGCACAGGGACTATTAAAAGATAAAGATGGAAAACTTCAAGGAACAGATATCAGAGAGGGAGTAACAGCTATAGTTTCTGTAAAAGTTCCACAACCACAATTTGAAGGGCAAACTAAAACAAAATTGGGAAACTCAGAGGTTACAGGAATAGTATCTACAGTTGTGGGTGGACAATTAAAAATGATATTAGAGGATAACCCTAATGATACAAAGGTTATTATAGAGAAAATATTAAATTCTAAAAAAGCAAGAGAAGCTGCACAAAGAGCAAGAGAACTTGTTCTTAGAAAATCAGCACTTGAAGTAGGTTCTTTACCAGGAAAATTAGCAGATTGTTCATCTAAAAATCCAGAAGAATGTGAAATATATATAGTTGAGGGGGACTCAGCAGGAGGTTCAGCAAAACAGGGTAGAGATAGATATCATCAAGCTATATTACCTCTTAGAGGAAAGATTTTAAATGTTGAAAAAGCAGGACTTCATAAAGCACTTGAAAATAATGAAGTAAGAGCTATGATTACAGCTTTTGGAACAGGTATTGGAGATAATTTTAATATTGAAAAATTGAGATATGGGAAAATAATACTTATGACAGATGCTGACGTAGATGGAGCTCACATAAGAACTCTTTTATTAACGTTCATATACAGATATATGATAGAGTTAATCTACAATGGAAATGTGTTTATTGCACAACCACCATTATATAAAATCTCTTATGGAAAACAGATAAAATATGCTTATTCAGATAGAGAACTAAAAGAGATAACAGAAGCGTTTGAAGGAGAGGATAAAAAATATACTCTTCAAAGATATAAAGGACTAGGAGAAATGAATCCAGAACAGCTTTGGGAAACAACTATGGACCCTCAAAATAGAACACTATTAAAAGTTACAATAGATGATGCAAGAGCAGCAGATATGCTATTTGATAAACTAATGGGAGATAAAGTAGACCCAAGAAGAGAGTTTATAGAAGAAAATGCAGAATATGTAAAGAACTTAGATATTTAATTCTGTGTATTATGAAAATCTTGGATTATATGGTATAATCTATTGAAGGGAAAATTATAGAGTAAGAGGAGTAATAATCAAATGTCGAATATAAATAATAGATATATAGAAGATGAAATGAAAGAATCATACCTTGATTATTCAATGAGTGTTATAGTAAGTAGAGCTCTTCCAGATGTAAGAGATGGAATGAAACCTGTACATAGAAGAATACTATTTGCTATGAATGAACTTGGTATGAGTTTTGATAAGCCCTATAAAAAATCCGCAAGAATCGTAGGAGAAGTTCTAGGTAAATACCATCCACATGGAGATTCAGCTGTGTATAGTACAATGGTAAGAATGGCTCAAGACTTTAACTATAGATATCCTTTGATTTCTGGACATGGAAACTTTGGTTCTATAGATGGAGATTCAGCAGCGGCAATGAGATATACTGAAGCTAGAATGGCAAAGATAAGTAATGAGCTTCTAGAAGATATAGATAAAAATACAATAGATTTTAGAAAAAACTTTGATGACTCATTAGATGAACCAACAGTGTTACCAGCAAAATTACCAAATTTATTACTTAATGGAGCAACAGGAATAGCAGTAGGAATGGCTACAAATATACCACCTCACAATTTAGGAGAGGTAGTAGATGGAACACTTGCTCTTATAGATAATCCAGAGCTTACTCCTCTAGACTTAATGGAGTATATAAAAGGACCAGATTTTCCTACTGGTGGAATAATAGATGGAGATAAAGGTATAAAAGATGCCTATATGACAGGTAGAGGTAAAGTAAGAGTAAGAGGAAAAATTGAGATAGAAGAGTTGAAAAATGGTAAAATAAATATTATAATAAGAGAAATACCATATCAATTAAATAAAGCAACTTTGATAGAGAAAATAGCGGAATTAGTAAAGGATAAAAAGATAGTTGGAATTTCTGATTTAAGAGATGAGTCAGATAGAGATGGAATAAGAGTTGTAATAGAACTTAAAAAAGGTGAAGAACCAGAGCTTATTTTAAATAAACTTTATAAATATACAGATTTACAAAGTACATTTGGAATAATAATGCTTGCCCTTGTAAATAATACTCCAAGAGTATTAAACTTAAAGCAGATAATAGAGGAGTATATTAAACATAGATTTGAAGTAATTACAAGAAGAACTCAATTTAACTTAGATAAAGCTGAAAAAAGAGCTCACATTTTACAAGGATATAGAATAGCTTTAAATAATATAGATAGAATAATAGAATTAATTAGAGCTGCTACAGATGGAAATCAAGCTAGAGAGCAATTAGTAGAAAAATATGGATTTACTGATATACAAGCTAGAGCTATACTAGATATGAAGCTACAAAGATTGACTGGACTTGAAAGAGATAAAGTAGAAGCAGAGTATCAAGAGATAGAAAAATATATATCAGAATTGAGGGAGATTCTAGCTAATGATTCAAAAATATATGAGATAATGAAAACTGAGCTTCAAGAGTTAAAAGATAAGTATGATGATGATAGAAGAACAGTTATTGAAAAAGAGAGAAAAGAGATAAATCCAGAGGATTTAATAAAAGATGAAGAGGTAATACTTACATTTACAAATAAAGGTTATGTAAAGAGAATGGAGCTAAGTAAATATAAGGCTCAAAAAAGAGGTGGAAGAGGAGTAGCTAGCCAAAATACAGTAGAAGATGACTTTGTAGAGAATATAGAGTCAGCTATGAACCTAGATACACTTATGATATTTACAAACCAAGGAAGAGTATATAATATAAAAGTATATGAGATTCCTGAGACTTCTAAACAGTCTAGAGGTAGATTGATAGGAAATATAATAAATCTTAAGACAGATGAAAAGATTAGAGCTATTATAAAAACTAGAGATTTCTCAAATGAGAATGAGGTTATATTTGTAACTAAAGATGGAACAGTTAAAAAGACTAACCTAAGTGAATTTAAAAATATTAATAGTTCAGGATTGAAAGCTATTAAATTAAAAGAGAATGATGATATAATATATGTAGGACTTATAGAGGATATAGTAAATGAACAGTTATTGATAGCTACACAGGCAGGATATTCTATAAGATTTAGTTGTGAAGAGTTGAGAGCTACAGGTAGAGACACTATGGGAGTAAAAGGTCTTATATTGAGAGAAGGAGATACAGTTGTATCAGCTCTTCTTATAAAAGATATAGAAAATAGTAGTATTTTAACTATTACAGAAAATGGTTATGGTAAGAGAACAAAAATAGATGAATATCCACTACAATCTAGAATTGGTAAAGGAGTTATTAATTTAAGATGTAGTGCTAAGACAGGTTCAGTTGTATCAGTTTTATCTGTATCTACTGATGAAGAGTTAATGGCTATTACTTCTTCAGGAGTAGTTATTAGAATAGCTGTAGATGATATAGTGCTATACGGTAGAGCAACTCAAGGAGTTATTATTATGAAGGTTCATGGTAAAGATGAGAAAGTTGTTTCTATAACAAGAGTAAAATCAGAAGAAAATGAAGATGAACAGGCAGAGAATATAGCATCTTTTAGCGAGGAAGTAACTTCAGATGAGATAGAAATTTCAGACGAAGAAATAATAGAAGAAACAGTAGAATAGTTATTGTTTCATATACTAAAATGAGGTGATATATATGAGAAGAGCATTAGTTTTATTTGGAAATGAAATAGAAAGAGGAAGCTTAGCTGAAAGTGCAGCTTTCTTAGAGAAGGAACTAGGATTTAAAATATACCCTCTTTATGTAAAGGATATAGCTAGAGAGAAACTTATGTCAGCAACAGATGGACTTATGTTAGCTGGAAGAGCACCATTTATATCTCATGGTTGGGAAGAGATAGAGCAAGCAGAAATACAAGGGATAAAAGAAGTATTGAAAGAAAAAAATATAGATGCTGAATTGTGTGTTGATATAGGAGATGTAGCAGAAGTAGTAACTGAGCATATGAAAAGATGCGATTTATTAGTTATGGGAAAAAATGATATATTGACTGAAAAAGAGATAAATATATTAAAAGGAAATTATAAATCAATGTTGTTAATTGGTGAAAGACCATTGAGTTCAATGGAAAATATAGTTATTGGTAATGATAATGGAGTTAAAGTCAATAGAAGTTGCAATCATTTTATAAGTCTTTTCCCAGAAATTAAGAGATTTTCATCTTTTGTAATTAATAAAGAGATAGAAGATAATATGTTAGTAGATTATTTAGTAGGGCATGAAAAAGAGGTTATTCATGAAGAACTAACAACAAATAACTATGAAGATGTATTAAAGAGAGTAGATGAAGCGGATCTATTTATTATGGGAAATTTAAGTAAAAGCTATTTCTTTGAAAAAATTATAGGAAAAAATGGTATAAAATTATTAGAAAAAGGAAAGGCACCTATATTTGTAGGATAAAATTAGGTAGTAAAGATGAAAGTTTTGGTAATTTCAGATTCACATCAAAGATTAGACACACTTATAAGAATATATGAAAAAGAGAAACCAGATGTTGTTATCTGTGCTGGAGACCATAGCAAAGATGGAGAGGAGCTTTCCTTTGTATGTCCAAATTCTAAGTATTATATAGTACGTGGAAATTGTGATATATTTGATAGAAAATATGATGATGAGATGGTATTTGAGCTGGAGGGATTAAAAATCCTTCTGGCTCATGGTCATGAATACAGAGTAAAATATAATTATATCTCAATAGAGGAGAGAGGAAAATTATTAGGATGTGATATTGTTATATTTGGTCATACTCATATTCAATATCTGTTTTCAAAAAATGGAATTACACTATTTAATCCAGGAGCTGTATATGGGAGAGAATATGGTATATTGGAAATAGATGGAGGCAAATTCCAGTTTTATCATAAAAGTATATAAAAATTTTAAAATATAAAAGCCTTTTAAACTAGGGAGGAAAAATGAAAGAAAAGGTAGCACAGCTAAAAGAAACTGCTGGATTAAATATTGAAAAAGCAGAATCTTTACAAGAATTAGAAGAGATTAGAGTAAAATTACTTGGAAAAAAAGGGGAATTGACAGAGATTTCAAAAGGAATGAAAAATCTTACTCCTGAAGAAAGACCAGTTGTAGGTCAATTAGTTAATGAACTTAGAGAGTTTATCAATTCAGCACTAGAAAATAAAAATAGTGAATTAAAAGAAAAAGAAAAAAATAAAAGATTAGCTGAAGAGGTAATAGACATAACTCTTCCAGGAAAGAGAAATGTATTAGGAACTACTCATCCTATTACAGAGACAATGAATTTTATGAAAGAGATTTTTATAGAAATGGGATTTGATGTAGCTGATGGACCAGAGGTAGAGTTAGTAAAGTATAACTTTGATGCTTTAAATATACCAGATACTCATCCATCAAGAGATATTACAGATACATTCTATATAAATGATGATGTTGTTTTAAGAACTCAAACATCACCAGTACAAGTAAGATATATGTTAGAGCATAAACCACCATTTAGAATGATATGCCCAGGTAAAGTATATAGACCAGACTATGATATATCTCATACACCTATGTTCCATCAAATGGAAGGACTTATGATAGGAGAGAATATATCATTTGCAAACTTTAAAGCAATATTAACAGAGTCATTAAAGAAAATGTTTGGAGATACAGAAGTTAGATTTAGACCACACTTCTTCCCATTTACAGAGCCATCTGCAGAGGTAGATATTCAATGTGCTGTATGTAAAGGAAAAGGTTGTAGAATGTGTAAAGATAGTGGTTGGGTAGAAATAATGGGTTGTGGAATGGTAGACCCAGAGGTTCTAAAGGCTGTTGGATATGACCCAGATGAAGTAAGTGGATTTGCTTTTGGAATGGGAATAGAAAGAGTAGCTATGTTAAGACGTGGAATAAATGACTTAAGAGCTTTCTTTGAAAATGATGTAAGATTTTTAAAACAATTTAAGTAATTCTGGAGGAGAATAATGTTAATTTCTTTAGACTGGCTAAAACAGTATGTAGATATAAAAGAGGATATAAAAGAGTTAGATAATGCCTTAACTATGATAGGTCAAGAAGTTGAAGCCATAGATATTCAAGGAAAAGGACTTGATAATGTAGTAATAGGGCATATAGTTGAGTATGGAAAACACCCTAACTCTGATAAGTTAACACTTGTAAAAGTAAATATAGGAGAGGAAGAGCCATTACAAATAGTATGTGGAGCTCCAAATCATAAATTAGGGGATAAAGTAGTAGTAGCTAAAATAGGAGCTGTACTTCCTGGAGATTTTAAAATTAAAAAGAGTAAAATAAGAGATGTAGAATCATTTGGAATGCTTTGTTCTCAAGTTGAGCTTGGAATAGGAGAGGATGGAGATGGAATAATAATCCTTCCAGAAGATGCTCCAATAGGTGTAGAATATAGAAAATATGCAGGTTTAGATGATGTAATATTTGAACTTGAAATCACTCCAAATAGACCTGATTGTCTTTCACATATAGGAATAGCAAGGGAGATAGCAGCTTATTATGGAAGAAAAGTAAAATACCCATCAGTTACTTATACTGAGGCTATTGATCCTACTACAAAAGTGGCAAAAGTAAATATAGATGATAAAGATAGATGTAAAAGATATATGGGAAGAGTAATAAGAAATGTTACTGTAGGAGAGTCTCCAGAGTGGTTAAAGAAGAGAATAAGAGCTATGGGATTAAAACCTATAAATAATGTAGTAGATATAACAAACTTTGTTATGTTTGAATATAATCAACCTATGCATGCTTTTGACTTAGATAAAGTAGCTAATGGAAGTATAGTTGTAAGAGAAGCTAAAATGGGAGAAAAAATTACTACTCTTGATGGAGTTGAAAGAGAGTTAACTAATGGAGAGTTAGTAATAGCAGATGATGAAAAAGCTATTGCAATAGCAGGAATAATTGGAGGAATAGGAACAGAAATAACCTCTGAAACAAAAAATATATTCTTGGAAGTAGCATATTTTACACCAGAAAATATTAGAAAAACAGGAAGAAGATTAGGAATTTCAACAGATTCTTCATATAGAAATGAAAGAGGAATAGACATAGAGGGAATTCCAGATGCAAGTGAAAGAGCTATGGCATTGATAGCTGAAATTGCTAATGGAGAGATATTAGATGGTGCAATAGATAAATATATTGAAAAACCACAAAAATATGAGATTCCATTGAGCTTAGAAAAATTAAATAAATTTATAGGAAAAGAACTTTCTCCAGATGTAGTAGGAAAGATTTTAAGTAATTTAGGATTAGGAATAAGAACACTATCGCAAGATACATTAGTTGTAATTCCACCTACATATAGAGGGGATTTAACAAGAACTGCTGATATCTATGAAGAGATAATAAGAATGTATGGTTTTGAAAATATAGAACCAGTAATGCCAATAGAAAATATTCAAGCTGGTAAAAAAGCTGAGAATATAGATTTAATAGATAATACAAAAGAAATTTTAAGAGAGATTGGACTTCAAGAAGTTATCAACTACTCATTTATTCCTAAAAATGTAGTGGATATTTTAAATATAAAAGAGAGAGTAATAGAAATAAAAAATCCATTGAGTGAAGATATGGCAATATTAAGACCAACACTTATGTGGAGTGTACTTTCAAATATAAGAGATAACATAAACAGAAACCAATTTGATTTAAGATTTTGTGAAGTATCGAGAGTATTTTCACCAGCAGAAGAGTTAGCAAATGAAGATTTAAGAGTTTGTATAGGACTTGCTGGAAGACCAGAGAGAACACTATGGAATCCAAAACCAGAAGCATATGATTTCTATACTATTAAAGGTTATGTAGAAAAGCTTATGGAATATATGGGAATAGCTAGATATAAATTAGAAAGAAGTACTAACTCTAATTTCCATCCTGGAAGAAGTGCAGAATTAAGAATAGGTAATGATGTAATTGGAGTATTTGGAGAGATTCATCCAGATGTTCAAGAGAAGATGGAAATAAAGAGAGAGAGAGTATATATTGCAGAGATAGATTTAACTAAATGTGTAAAATATATGAAAAATTCTAATAAATATGAGAAAATAGTAAAATATCCAGAGGTTACTAGAGATTTAGCTATTGTTCTTTCTAAAGATGTACTTGTAGGTAATATGATAGAAAGCTTGAAAAAAGTGTCTCCTATAATAGAAAAGATAGATATATTTGATGTATATGAAGGAGATAAAATAGAAGCTAATAAGAAGTCTGTTGCTATAAGTATAGTTTTAAGAAATAAAGAAAAAACTTTAGATGAAAAAGAGATAAATAGTGCAATTGAGAAGATACTTGCAACTATCTCTAAAGATTATAATGGAGAGATAAGACAGTAGTGAAATTAGAGAGTAGTAAAAACTTAGGAGAGTTTTAGCTACTCTCTTTTAAGATAAAATGGAGGGGGAATATAAATGGATACATTAAAAGAATTATTTAAAATTGGAAATGGACCATCAAGCTCGCATACTATGGGACCAGAGAGGGCAGCAAAAAAATTTAAAGCTAAAAATCCAAATGCGGCAAGATTTGAAGTAGAACTATATGGTTCATTAGCTTTAACAGGAAAAGGACATTTGACAGATTGGATAATAATTGAAACTATGAAACCTATTCCAACAGATATATTATGGAAACCTGAGGTAGTTCATAGATATCATACTAATGGAATGTTATTTAAAGCTTTTGATAAAGATAATAATCAAATAGATGAGTGGTTGGTATTCTCTGTTGGTGGAGGAACAATAATGGAGCACTATCAAGAAAGAAAAGGGGCTCAAGCTATATATCAGCTAAACTCTATGGATGAGATAAAAAAATGGTGTGAAGATAATCAAAAAGAGTTATGGGAATATGTTGTAGAGTGTGAAGGAAAAGAGATATTTGAATTTTTAAAAGAGATTTGGGAAGCTATGAAAGAGGCAGTAGAAAGAGGAATTAATACTACTGGAGTACTACCTGGAACACTTAAATATCCAAGAAAAGCTTCAAATTTCTATAGAAAGGCTAGAAATAATCATAGTAGAGGTGGATTTTTAGGAAGAATATTTGCTTATACTTTAGCTGTATCAGAGGAAAATGGAGGCGGAGGAAAGGTTGTAACTGCTCCAACATGTGGAGCTTGTGGAGTTGTACCTGGACTTTTATATGCTCTTAGAGAAGAGTATGACTTACAAGAGGATGAAATTTTAAAAAGCTTAGCAATAGCAGGACTTATAGGAAATCTTATAAAAGAGAACGCTACTATTTCTGGAGCAGAGGGTGGATGTCAAGCAGAGGTAGGTTCAGCTTGCTCAATGGCAGCAGCTATGGCATGTTTCTTACTTGGAGGTTCATTAGCTCAGATAGAGTATGCAGCAGAGATGGCATTAGAGCACCACTTAGGACTTACTTGTGACCCAGTAGGAGGTTATGTACAAGTACCTTGTATAGAAAGAAATGCAGCAGCTGCAGCAAGAGCTTTAGATGCGGCAGCATATAGTTTATATACAAATGGAAAACATAAAGTAACTTTTGACCAAGTTGTAAAAACTATGGGAGAAACAGGAAAGGATTTAAAAGAGGAATATAAAGAAACCTCATTAGGAGGACTTGCAAAATTTACATTTAATGCAGAGTGTTAAAAGGAGAAGTAAAGAATGAAGTTGATAGTAGGGCTGGGAAATCCAGGAAATAAATATGAAAAAACAAGACATAATATAGGATTTGAAGTGATAAACCATCTTCAGAAAGAGCTTAGTATAACAAACGAAAAGGAAAAATTTCAAGGGCTTATTAGTGAGAAAAATATTGATGGAGAAAAAGTTCTTTTTCTAAAACCACAAACTTTTATGAATCTTAGTGGAAATTCAATAATAGAAGTAATAAATTTCTATAAATTAAATCCTAAAACTGATTTAGTTGTAATTTATGATGATATGGATCTTCCAGTTGGAAAATTAAGAGTAAAAGAGAAGGGAAGTTCTGGTGGACATAATGGAATAAAATCTATTATTTCTCACTTAGGAGATGAATTTTTACGTATAAAATGTGGAATAGGGAAACCAAAAGATAATACTATTGACTTTGTATTGGGACAGTTTAGTAAAAGTGAACAAGAAGAGGTTACAATGATGATAGAAAATGCAAGTAAATGCGCAATTGATATTATTCAAGATATTGAAATGGGAAAAATAATGCAGAAATATAACAAAAAGTAATTAAAAAAATTTCTAAAAAATATTGAGAATTAGTGATAAATGTGGTAAACTTAGTTTAGTAACAGTTAACTTTAAAAAGAAAGGAGATTTATTATGAAATTTTTTGGTTTCAGAGGAGGAGTTCATCCGCCTGAAAATAAAGTTCAAACAGAAAATATGGCTGTTGAAGAATTAAAAGCACCAAAAATGTTGTATGTAGCACTATTACAACATATAGGAGCACCATTAGATCCACTTGTAGCAATTGGTGATAAGGTTTTAAAAGGACAAAAAATAGCTGATTCTCAAGCTTTTATGTCATCACCTATTCATTCCCCAGTAAGTGGAACAATCAAAAAGATAGAAGAGCATGTTTTTCCTTTAATGGGAAGAATAAAAACTATCATGATTGAAAATGATGAGCAAGATACTTGGGCAGAATTACCAAAAATAGAAAACTGGGAAACTGCTGATAAAAAAGATTTACTTGCTATGATAAGAGAGAAGGGTATAGTAGGAATAGGAGGAGCAAGTTTTCCTACTCATATCAAATTAAATCCTCCAGCAGATGCAAAAATTGATACATTATTATTAAATGGAGCAGAGTGTGAGCCTTATCTTAATTCAGATAACAGACTTATGTTAGAACATCCAGAAAAAATAATAAATGGTATAAAAATTATTAAGAAAATATTAGGAGTAAATACTGCTATAGTAGGAATAGAAGAAAATAAACCTGAAGCTATTGCTTCTATGAAAAAGGCAGCAGAAGGTACTGGTATTGAGATAGCACCGTTAAAAACAAAATATCCTCAAGGAGGAGAGAAACAACTTATAAAAGCTGTTTTAGATAGACAAGTTCCATCTGGAAAACTTCCATCAGCTGTAGGAGTTGTAGTACAAAATACAGGAACAGCAGCAGCTATCTATGATGGTATTGTAAATGGAATTCCACTAATTGAGAAAGTAGTTACAGTTTCTGGAAAAGCAATAGCTAATCCTAAAAATGTAAAAGTAGCAATAGGAACACCATTTTCATATATTTTAGACTATTGTGGAGTAAATAGAGAAGTTGTAGATAAACTAGTAATGGGAGGACCAATGATGGGAATGGCTCAATTCTCTGAAGAAGCTCCTGTTATTAAAGGAACATCTGGATTATTAGCTCTTACGAAAGAAGAAACTAACCCATATAAAACAAGACCTTGTATAGGTTGTGGAAAATGTGTAGAAGCATGTCCTATGGGATTAGAGCCACTTATGTTTGCAAGACTTGCATCATTTGAGCAATGGGAACAACTAGGACAATATAATTTAATGGATTGTATTGAGTGTGGTTCTTGTGCATATATTTGTCCTGCTAACAGACCATTAACAGAGGCTATAAAAATAGGAAAATCAAAATTAAGAGCAATGAAAAAGTAAATTAAAAGATAACAGAAATTGTTATTGAGTTATCAGGAGGGCAAAGTGACTAATATTTTGAAAATGGGGCCATCACCTCATATAAGAACATCAGAAACAGTTGAAAAAGTAATGTATGATGTAATTATATCACTAATACCAGCATTCTTATTTGCTGTTTATGTATTTGGTATAAGAGCATTTATAGTAACAGCAGTATCAATACTTACTTGTATGGTTACTGAGTATTTATGTCAAAAAGTAATGGGGCAAGAGCCATCTATATTTGATGGAAGTGCTATCATCACAGGAATATTATTTTCATTTGTAATTCCAGTTATTATGCCATTACAATATGTAGTTGTAGGTTGTGTAGTATCTATTGGACTTGGAAAAATGGTATTTGGAGGACTTGGACACAATGTATTTAACCCTGCATTAGTAGGAAGAGCATTTGTACAAGCTTCTTGGCCAGTAGCTATCACTACATTTGCTTATGATGGAAAAGCTGGAGCAACAGTACTTGATGCTATGAAGAGAGGAATCTCATTAGACTCAGCTTTATTAGAAGGTGGAAACCAATATGTTCAAGCTTTCATAGGAAGAATGGGAGGATGTCTAGGGGAAACTTCAGCACTTGCATTATTGATAGGTGGAATTTACCTAATCTATAAAAAACAAATAGATTGGAAAGTACCAGCAATAATAATTGGTACAGTATTTGTATTAACTTGGGCAATGGGTGGAGACCCATTAATGCATATCCTTTCAGGAGGACTTTTCTTAGGAGCTTTCTATATGGCTACTGATATGGTTACAAGTCCACATACTCCAAAAGGAAAGATTATATATGCATTACTTTTAGGACTTCTAATATCAATGATTAGAATGAAAGGTGGATATCCAGAAGGAGTTGCATACTCTATCTTAATTATGAACGGAGTTGTACCTCTAATCAATAGATATACTAAACCTAAAAAATTTGGTGAGGTGAAAGCTAATGAAAAATAGATTTGTACACTATGGACTAGTTCTATTAGTAATAGCTGCAGTCTCAGCTGGAGTATTAGGATTAGTAAATGATTTTACAAAAACAGTTATTGCACAAAATAATGAAAAAGCTCAAAATGAAGCAAAAAGACAAGTTTTAACAGCAGCAAATGAATTTAAAGCAGATGAAGTTGTTACAGCTGAAGGATTAGAATTTGTACCTGGATATGATGCTAATGGAAATAAAGTAGGATATGTTACAACTGTTGCTCAGCCAGGATATGCTGGAGATATAACATTTATCTTAGGAGTAACTTTAGATGGTAAAATTGCAGGAGTAAGAGTTACAAACCAAGCTGAAACTCCGGGATTAGGAGCTAAAGTTGCTGGAATTGAGTGGCAAGACCACTGGATTGGAAAAGATTCATCTTACGAGTTTAATAAATCTGTGGATGCTTTTGCAGGAGCTACTATATCTCCAACTGCTGTTTACACAGGACTTATCAGAGCTTTAAAAGCTTATGAAATTGGGGTGAGTAAATAATGAAAACTAATTATGGAAAAATAATAATATCAGGAATTTTTAAAGAAAACCCTATATTTGTATTATTCTTAGGATTATGTCCTACACTTGGAGTTACAAGTTCAGCTATGAACGGATTATCAATGGGACTTGCTGTTATTGCAGTTCTTGCTTGTTCTAACTTATTGATATCTGCATTTAAAAGTGTAATACCATCACAAGTAAGAATACCAGCATATATTATGATAATTGCATCACTAGTTACTATAGTTCAAATGGTAATGGAGGCATATACTCCAGACTTATATAAAGTACTAGGACTATTTATTCCTCTTATCGTTGTTAACTGTATTGTACTTGGAAGAGCTGAAAGTTTTGCATCTAAAAATGGTGTATTTGCATCTTTCTTAGATGGTATTGGTTCAGGACTTGGATTTACTCTTTCATTAACAGTATTAGGAATGATTAGAGAAGTTTTAGGAAACGGAACTGTATTTGGTATAAGAGTAACACCTGAATCTTATTCACCAGCTCTTATATTTATCTTAGCTCCAGGGGCATTTATTACTATTGCCTTTATAAAAGCTTTCCTTAACTATCTTGAAATGAAAAAGAGTAAGGAGGGATAATCGTGAGTTTTGGTAGTTTATTCAGTATAATTATTGGTTCAATATTTATAAATAACGTTATTTTTGCTAAGTTCTTAGGATGTTGTCCATTTATGGGAGTATCTAAAAAAGTTGATGCTTCTTTAGGAATGGGAATGGCTGTAACATTCGTTATAACTATTGCTTCTGCAGTTACTTGGCTTGTTTATCATTTTTTATTAGCTCCATTTGGATTGGGATATCTTCAAACTATTGCTTTTATTCTGATAATTGCAGCATTAGTTCAATTTGTTGAAATGGCTATTGCTAAGACATCACCATCACTATATAAAGCACTAGGAGTTTTCCTACCTCTTATCACTACAAACTGTGCAGTGCTAGGAGTTGCCATCATCAATATTCAAGAGGGATATAACTTTATTGAAACTGTTGTAAATGGTTTTGCAGTTGCAGTGGGATTCTCACTAGCATTAGTTTTACTTGCTGGAATCAGAGAGAGAATAGAGTATTCAGCAATTCCAGCTCCATTCAAAGGAATTCCTATTGCCTTTATCTGTGCAGGATTACTTGCTATGGCATTTATGGGATTCAGTGGTATGCAAATATAAAAATTATTGGAGGTTAATATGGAGGCAGTATTAATACCAGCCATTGTGTTGGGGTTAACAGGACTTGCTATGGGACTATTCCTTGCATTTGCTTCTATTAAATTTGAAGTGCAAGTAGACCCAAAAATAGAAGCAATCAGTGGAATTCTTCCAGGGGCAAACTGTGGAGGATGTGGATTTCCAGGATGTTCTGGATATGCAGCTGCAATAGTAGAACAAGGAGCACCAATGTCATTATGTGCACCTGGTGGAGCAGCTGTAGCAGCTAAAATTGGAGAGATTATGGGAGCATCAGTAGATGTTTCTTCTGAAAAAGTTGTAGCTAGAGTACTATGTCAAGGTGATAATACTAGAACTACTAAGATATATAAATTTGATGGAGAGTTACAAACTTGTGCTGCTATGATGCTTTATGCTGGTGGAGATAAATCTTGTGTATATTCATGTTTAGGACATGGAGATTGTGAGAAAGTTTGTCCAGTAGGGGCTATCAAAGTAAATGAGAAAGGTATAGCTGAAGTTGATGAAGATAAATGTATCTCTTGTGGACTTTGTCAAAAAGCTTGTCCAAAGAAAGTAATAGCTATGTTACCACAAAGTAAAAAAGTAACTGTTACTTGCTCTTCTAAAGAAAAAGGAGCAGCAGCTAAAAAAGCTTGTACTACAGCTTGTATAGGATGTGGAATTTGTGCTAAGAACTGTCCAGTAGGAGCTATTACAGTTGAAAATAACTTAGCTAAGATAGATCCAGCTAAATGTATCTCTTGTGGAATCTGTGCTACTAAATGTCCTACAAAAGCTATTGTTAGTGATGTAGAACCTAAGAAAGCTGAGATTATAGAAGAGAATTGTAAGGGATGTACAGCTTGTGCTAGAAAGTGTCCTGTAGGAGCTATTGAAGGAGCTGTAAAAGAAAAACACCATGTAATCACTGAAAAATGTGTAGGATGTGGAATCTGTTTTGATACTTGTAAATTCAAAGCTATAAAAATGAATGTTATAAAGTAAATTAATATGTAAAAGAAAGGGCAGGAAAGTATCCTACCCTTTTTTATTTATCTGTATTATCTTTAAAAAATAGAAAGTAAATGTTATAATAAAATAAAAAGAATGGAGATAAAAATGGGATTACCAACTAATATAAATACATTACTTTCTGGAAATGTTGTAGAGTGGGCTAGAATAGAGTTTAAGGAAAGTTGGAAGCCAGAAGCTTCTTTAAAAACAATTTGTGCTTTTGCTAATGATATTGACAATTGGGGTGGAGGATATTTAATATTAGGAGTAGAAGAAGAAAATGGACGTCCAAAATTTCCAATAAAGGGCATACCAATTGATAAAGTAGATGATATATTAAAAGATCTATTGAATAAATGTAAAATGATACAACCAGAGTATTTGCCAGTTGTAGAAGTAGTAGATTTTCAAGAAAGAAAACTAATAGTAATTTGGGCTCCAGGAGGAGATTTAAGACCATATAAATCTCCTAAAAGCTTTACTTATAGTAATGGAAAAGCGACTGCAAGTACAGAGAAAATACCATATATAAGAAGAATGGCTAGTACAATTATGCCATCTTTAAGTGAAGAGAATCTACTATATTCTCTAGCAAATAAAATACCTTTTGATGATAGAGTAAATCAACAATCAGAATTAGAGGATTTAAATGTAACTTTAATAAAAAGCTATTTAACAAAGGTAAAAAGTTCTTTAATAAATAGCATAGAAAATGAAGAGTTCTATAGCATTTGTCAAAATATGGGAATAGTAAATACTCTCCCAGAATATAGAAAACCTAAAAATATAGGATTACTATTTTTTAATATGGAACCAGATAAATTTTTTCCATATACACAAATAGAAGTTGTAGAATTTCCAGATGGAGTTGGTGGAGATAAAATAATTGAGAAAATTTTTAAAGGACCTTTAGATCAACAGTTACAAGATGCCTTGAGATATATACAAAATAATATAATTAAGGAAGAAATCATTAAATTTCCAGATAGGGCTGAAAGTGATAGATATTACAATTATCCTTTTGCAGCAATAGAAGAAGCCTTAGCAAATGCTGTTTATCATAAAGGATATGATGTAAGAGAACCAATTGAAGTGAGAGTAGAACCAGATAAGATAGAGATATTAAGTTTTCCTGGACCAGATCGTTCTATAACAATAGAGGGATTAAGAAACTATCGGGTAGTAAATAGAAGATATAGAAACCGTAGAATAGGAGAGTTTTTAAAGGAATTACATTTAACTGAGGGAAGAAATACTGGATTTGGAAAAATATTAAGAGCATTGGAAAAAAATGGATCACCAAAACCAGAATTTGAAACTGATGAGAATAGAAATTATTTTATAACAAGACTATATATTAAAGATAACTTTTTAAATAAAAAAAATTCTCAAAATGTCGTTCAAAATGTCGTTCAAAATGTCGTTCAAAATATTAAAATAGATGTAAAAACCAAAAAAAGAAGAGAAAGGTTATTAAAAATTTTAGAAATTATATCTGAAAACTCTGAAATAACAATTGAAGAATTAGCTATAAAACTAAATATAACTAAAAGAACAATAGATAGAGATATACAATATTTAAAAGAATTAAAGCTTTTAGAAAGAAAAGAAGATTCTCTTCTTTTAATTAATAATTTAAAAGTAGATGGATAAGAAAGGGCAGGAAAGCATCCTACCCTTTTTTTACTATTTATTTAAGAAATCTATGGCAAATTGAGAATATAATCCCATACCATATACTAAGCCATCTTCATCCATATTAAATTTTTCATGGTGATGTGGATAGTTAGCTGCTTTTTCAGGATTGTTTATTCCTACAAAGGCTAATACTCCAGGAACTTCATCTAAGAAGTAACAGAAATCTTCTCCACCAGTAATCTTTTCAAATTTTGCTACTCCCTCTCTACCTAGTAATTTTTCTACAGCTCCTTCAGCTACTTTAGAACAAGTTGTATCGTTGATTACAGGGGTAGTTCCATAAGTATAGAATACCTCTCCTTCCGCTCTATAAGCTTCACAAGTAGATTTTACAATTCTTCTTATTGCGTTTTCTATATTTTTACAAGTTTCTTTACTAAATGTTCTAACAGTTCCTTCTAATGTAGCTTGATTGGAGATGACATTGAATCTAGTTCCAGATTGGAAAGAACCAATAGTAACAACTGCAGATTCTAGAGGACTAATCTCTCTACTAACTATAGATTGTAAATTCATAACAACTGCAGAACCAGCTACTACTGAGTCTATAGCTTGATGAGGTAGAGAGCCATGTCCTCCCTTTCCTTTTATCTCTATTTTTAAAAGGTCAGCTGATGCCATTCTAGGTCCCTCTTCTATAGAGATTTTACCTACTGGAATATCAGCCCAAAGGTGTATAGCAAAGCATCCATCTGCTACTCCTTTTAAAGGTTCCTCTTTTAACATAAGTTTAGCACCTTGTGCAACCTCTTCCCCAGGTTGGAAATAAAGTTTAACAGTTCCTTTGATATCTCCTTCAATTTCTTTTAAAATTTTAGCAGCACCTAATAGCATAGAAGCATGTCCATCATGTCCACAAGCATGCATCATACCAGGATGTTTAGAGGCATAGTCTACACCAGTACATTCAGTAACTTGTAATGCATCAATATCAGCTCTAAGAGCTACTACTTTTCCAGGTTGTTTTCCACCTATTTCAGCAACAACACCAGTTTTAGCTACTACTTTGTATTTTATCCCCATTTTATCTAATTCTTCTTGGATTCTTTTAGAAGTTTCATATTCCTCTAGGCTAGGTTCTGGAATTTGATGAAATTCCCTTCTTAGATTGATAACGTAATCTCTATTTTTTTCTGCTAATTCTTTAATATTCATATTTCTCCCCCTTAGTTCTATAACATTTTAGCAAATACTCCAGCAATAACAACTGAAATAATAGTAACAGAAGCAAATCCTCCAATTAACATCTTTGGCAACATTGACTCTATTAAAAACTCCACCTCTTCATCTGTTTTTCCAATGGCTTTAGCAGCGTCATTAGTTAGTGTATAGTTAACTGGGAAACCATATAGTGCATTTAAAGATATGGCTATTGACATAGGAATAGACTCTTTAAATATTTTTGCTGCTATGATAGAAAGAACTACTAAACCTATAACTCCAAAAGCGATAATTCCTATAAATGGAACAATTAACTCTTTTATCATCTCAGGAGTAGCTTGTGCAAGACCACCAAAGATAAAAGCCATTAGACCAGTCATAAAGAAACCAAAAGTTCCTGATAGATTAAGTGGTTTTCTCTCAATAAATCCAAGTTCAGCAGCTATAGCTCCAACAACTAAACAGATAACAAATTCAGATACTGCCTTGTTAGTAAGGTTAGCTATAAAAAGACTAATTTGAGATAAAATTCCTAGTTGTAGTAAAAATACATAAGTACTTTGAAATTTTTTAGGAATAGGTGGTATAAGTTTTTTCTCTACAGTTGTATTTTCATCTTTTTTTATAAGTTGAAGCTCCCCTTTTCTAAATTTTTCAACTAATCTTTTTCCTTCCATATTTAAAGTAATAGCAGTAAGTGGATATCCAGCAAATCCTTGCATAACATACATACCTACAGCTAGTACAGCTAATGTTTCTAATCCTTTTGCTTTTGCAGCTTCAGACATAATTATAGATGCAACAACTCCTCCAGTAAGTGGCGGAGTAGCAACTACTAGCATATCCCAAGAAAAGAAAAGTTGTCCTAGTAAAAGAGTACCAATACAGATGCCACAGATTCCAAATATAGATATAACTAGTGTTTTCCATTGTGCAATTAACTCTCTAACACTGAGCATAGTACCCATATGAGTTATCAAAAAATACATAGATAGATAAATTATATTTGTGGAAAATCCTGCCTTAGCAATGATATCTGCTGGAAATATTGTCCAATATCCCACTAAAAAAAGTACTGCAGTTATAAAAACTGATGGAATGATAGCTTTTGTTTTTGTAGAAATTATCTCTCCTATAACTAGAGCTGCAAGTACTAAAATAAAAGAAACTAATAAACTCATAATCTTTCCTCCCTTTTAAACTATATTTTTTATTTGTATTATTTTTTTAGTAATTTATTATTAAAAAAACAGCATATTTGATTGTATAATTATAGCACTTATAGTAAAAAAGTCAATAAGAAATTAGATAGTATCAGAATTCTTTTTCAAAAAAATATTCAAATTTTTTTCAACTATTTTTTTATATTATTTGCAATAGCTAAAGCTTCTTCATCTTTTTTCTTCTAAGTCTTACATTTTTAGAAATTTCTAATTGAATATCTTTTGGTGTTTTAAAATTAAAAAAATCAAATTCCATATATAATATATTAGCTAAAAATAAAGAAGTTTCTATTGAGTAATAATAAGTGAGATTAGTGCTATGCCTAATCTAGGTAATAGATATTATTCATATATTTGATACTAAATGTAAATAGTATGTTACTGAGAAATATATAATGTAAAAAAGAGAGATATTAGTTATCTCTCTCTTTGGTTGAATTATATTTTAAAAATATTAGAATTTGTAAGTTAGTCTACCAGTAGTTATACCTTCTCCAGTGGAATCAACAGTATAAGCAAGAGTAGTTTCTACTTTATCAACAAAATCTAAAGTCAGATGGAAACCAGCATTTGCTACTCCAGCACTATGTTTTTCAACAGGTCTAGCATACTCTTTTTCAACATCTAAAATAGTAAATTTATCTCTCCAATCATCAACATTCATAAGTTCTTTATTATATCCAACATTTGCTCCTATTTTAGCAGCAAATTTCTCATTAAATCTTATGTCATGTTCAGCACTGCCTTTAAGATATATCTCATTAGAGAAATTTGTAGAGCTATCAACATAAGCATCATTAAATCCATTTCCATTTTTTTCTTTTATATCATCATGTCCAAAGTAAGTAGTTCTTAGACCAGCAGCTAGATTAAGATTAGTATTTTCTTGAACTTTTATATCTCTATATATCTCATTTTTTAAAGATATACTATATGAATCAAAACTTGCTGATTTACCTAATCCTTCAGCTTCATTTCTATCTAATTTATTGTTACTATAGATACCATTTATTCCTAGATTATACCCAAAATCATTTTCAAATTTATGATTTAAAGAGTAACCAATAACAAAGGAATTGATATCATTTTTACTTCCGTTTAGATAACTTAGTTTAGTATATTGATATCCAGCAAAAATATTATCATTATTTGTAATAACATTATCTTGAGAAAGAACTAAGGTAGTATCTTCAGTATTGTACTCTATAGTTCTATATACATCTTTACTATTTTCTTTAGAATTTTTATGAAAAGCCCCAATTTTATAATTACCATTTAAGATAACAGCTTCTACTCCAGAGTTATCTTGACTAGCATATTCTCCAGTTAAGTACGATCTACTAGCAAACAGTTTATCTTGTACATCAAGTAGGTCAGTACCTCTATTAAGAATTTGAGCGTTGATATTAGCATATTCTTTAGCAGAGATATCAAATCTTCTGAAAAGCATTTCTCCTTCTCCTGCTTTTCCTTCATGGAAAACATAAAGATTATCTAGGTCCTGAGACATAGAAGTATAACCATCTATTTTCGTATCAAAAATTTGAAGATGTTTTCCGGTATTAGTAGTAAGAAATACTCCTGTTCTTCTTTCAGGTTTATCTTTAGTATAAGCAACTAAATATACTTTATCATTTAAGGATAAACTACTACTTTCACAAGCTGCAACATCATCAGGAATAAAATCTTCTTCAACTCTTTTCCAAGTTTTTCCATTATCAGAAGTAGCATAAACAACTCTTTTTTTAGATTCCCTGCTAGTTTCAGGTTTAGCAGCTAAATATATTTTTCCATTATGATGAAATATATTACTTTCACTACTTATATCAGGTTTTCCAAATGCTCCCACAGGATAATTTTCAGGTCTTAAAATTGCTGAATTCCAAGTTTTTCCATTGTCAGTGCTATATATAAAGCCAGAAGTAGCAGTAGATTTATCAGGTTGGTCTTTTTCATGGTGCCAGGCTTGAATAGGCATATAGATAGTACCATTGTAATACATTCCACTTCCAGGTCCTTGTAATACATATTTATATCCTTCTGGAGTTAAATCTTTCAAACTTTGACCTTTATCCCAAGTTTTTCCACCATCATCTGAGGTATACATAAAAAAATCAGATTTTTCACTGGTAGGCTTAGTAGTTATAAATTTATCATTTTGGTATCCAAAAAGAAAAGTTCGACCAGTGTCGCTATTGTGTACAATAGCAGGATCTGATATTCCTAATCCATTTTCAGGAGTAATAATAGTTTTATCACTCCATGTATTTCCACCATCATGAGAAATTTTTATGGCAAAATCAACACCAGTATTTAATCCAATATCACCATATCCATTGTGTCTATAATCAGCTACTGCAATTATAGTACCTTGGGAAGTAGTTGTAATAGCAGGAATTCTATAATAATTTGTATTTGTAGTATCTCCTTTTTTAAATAAAATCATTCCTTCATTCCAACCATCATTAGGTGCTGCAATAACTCCAGTAGCAAGTGAACAAAAAAGTGTAAGTAATGCTAATCTTTTCATAAATCCATATTCCTCCATTTAGATATTAGTATATTTATTTTTGTTTTTTGTACTCGAGAACATGCTTTAATTATATATTTTTCGTTCTCAAAAAGCAACTATTTTTTTCAGCAAAAAAACAAAATGTAAAATTAAAGGTTAAATATAATTAAAATAATATATTATATAAAACGGTTGTAATAAAAAAAGAAAGCTGTATTCTAAAAGTAAAACTTAAATTATAAAAAAATAGTGATGTTAAACTATGTTGTACTTTTTATATCGAAATATAATTTAAAACGAACAATTTTATAAAAAAATGACATAATTTTGACACAAGTGAAATAAAAAATATAAAATTAAATAAATTGAGCTTATTATGACAAGAAAGTGTGGTAAAACCTTTGGAAATTTAAGGAGGTGTGTATGTATCTAGATTATATTAACTATTTTAGAGGATTTGCTATATTGCTGGTTGTGTTAGGGCATTTTCTATATTTTCCAGAGAGTACAGTAACAGAAAAATTGATAAAAGCAATTATCAAGGGAGGAACAAGTCCCTTTGTATTTATATCAGGTTTTCTATTTCATCATATATTCTATAGAAGAGGTTTTGATTATAAAAAATTTATGAAAAATAAGTTAAAAAATGTATTGTTTCCTTATACTATAGTAGTTATTCCAGGGCTTATCTATGCAGTACATCAGCACCAGTTAGATTTATTTATATATGAAAAAAATAAAATACTATATACATTACTTTATTATTTATCAGGGAATGCTCTTACTGCTACTTGGTATATTCCCTTTGCTATGTTATTATTTATAGCTTCACCTATATTTATCAAATTTATAGAGTTAGAAGATAGAAGACAGAGGATAATTGTTTTTTATTATTGATTATAAGCATGATAATTCAAAGACCTATTAGAGATCTTACAATAAATATTTTTCAAGCTTTTATATATTTCTCTCCATTTTATTGCTTAGGGATATATATATCTATGAATAAAGAGAGAGCAAGAGATATATTAGAGAAAAATATATTATGTCTTGGAATTTTATGGGGAATAACTTTAACATTACAAGTAAGATATAATATTTTAGAAACTATGCAGAAAAGTATTTTTGAAATAAAAGGAATAGATTTAGTAGCTCCAGAAAAATTTTTTATCTGCCTTTTCTTTTTAGGAGTTTTTATGAAATTGGAAAAAGTAGAGAATAGTTTAGGAAAGATGATAAAAAAATCTTTAAGTATATTAGCAGATTGTAGCTTTGGAATATTTTTTATACACAATTATTTTATCTTAATGTTTTGGGAGAGATATCATAATGGAATGGATATGTTAGAAAGTTTAGAATTAGGAATAGTTACTATTATACTATCTACAATAATAGTGTTGTTGTTTAAAAAGATTTTTGGCAAAAAGAGTAGAATACTAATTGGAAGCTAAGGAAAAAATTTTTATTAAGGAGAAACTCTCTTTAGGAAATAATTTAGTTGTATAAGGGAAGAGGATAGGGAAGTCTATCCTCTTTTATACTATCCTAGTGGAAAATTAAAAAAAGTAATTGCAGTAAGTACTAAAAATACTACATAACTAAAATAATATTTAAATTTTTTAACAATTAGGTAATTAAGAGAATTAATTTTATATAAAAATATAAGAATGATAGTAAATATCAAAATGAAATATAGAAAAAAGTAGAAATAATCTAAATATAGTATCTCACCAGTAGATATATCTTCTCTCAAAGAATTTTGTGAAATAAGTATTGTAAAAAAAAGTCCAGATATTGAGCCTAAAAAAAAGTCTATATTTAGTTTTTCTTTATCCTTTGGAATTAATAGTATTAGTACAAGTAATAGTCCAATTATCACAAAGAATGGGAGTAAATTTGAGATAAAAGGAGCTAATATATTTCTCTTTACATAGATATTAAAGGTAAGATTATAGTTATTATTTTCTACTTCCTCATAGGAAAAGAAAGTTCCAAGAACATTCCAGTCACTTATACTTAAATTCTTAGCAAGCCCCCATTTAGACGAAATAAGCAACTTATCTGCATATCTGGAAAAATTAGGAGTTAGGACTGTTGTTTTTTCATCATTCCAAGTTGTCATTTTGATAGAAATAATATTGCTTTCAAGTGGATACTTGTAATATAAAAAATCTTCAGATATAGTAAATGAAAATTTTTTAGTAATAATGTCATTTTTATCCTTCAATATAGACTCTGAATAATCTGTAGAGTCAGGGAAGTAAACTCTCTCAAATTCATTTTTGTAGTATTCTATTAATCCAGAAATTCTGACATTATCATTAGATAAAAAATCTAAATCTTGTACTTGTATATAGATATCTCCCTCTCTAGAAAGTTTATGTTTATTCAAAAACTTAAATAGATCATTATAGGAAGAGATTGGAGTAAATTTGCCCATATCTTCTTTACTATTTGAATAATTTATCACAGCAATAAGGGAGAGAAGTATACAAAATTGGATAGAACTTATAAAAATTACTTTCTTGATACCATTCTCTTTTTTTATTGCTAGAAGTAGAGCACTTGATAGAGCTATAAAAAATAGATACATATCCTTTCTTATATCTTTTATTGTAATGAAATAGGAACTTTCATCTACTGAAACAATGCCTAGATATAGTTGATACTCTTTAAAAGCACGATATTCAATACGAGATTTTTGTTTTGTCATCTTATTATCTTGAAGTCTACCAATATATTTTTGTGGCTTTTTTTCAATTAGTAATTTAGCCATATTATATAATTCTCTACTTTTGTCGTCTCTTGCTTCTGAAAAAAGAGTTTTTCCAAATAAGCTAGGATTAGGATGGTAAATATATCTCCCATCATCAGCTATTATAAATGGATAGATATATTGATTGGTAGATATACTTTCAAAAATAAGTTTAAAAATTAACTGATAGTTTTTAACCTCACATTGATAATATTCATCTTTTTCTTTTTTGAAAAGAAATAAGGAATTTTCAGTAATTTGAGGAGTAGTGTTTGACTTAGAAGTTTTTTCCCAGGGAAGATTTAAAAGATAATATTTAAATCTTCTTTCAATAACATCTATATGCCTACTACTCTCTTTTTCTACAACTTTTTTTTGATTATAAAGAGTAAAACCAGCTTTAGTTATGAAAAAAAGAGATAGAAAAAGAAAAAGATAGAATAGAAAACTATACCTCTTTCCAATTTTTCTCAATATTTAGCCATCTCCTTTTTACATCTTGAGGTTGTTCTCTACCCCATTTGGTTTGATGAAGTTTAAATTCTAATGTATCTTCAGCAGTTAAAGATTTTCTATTTTTTATCCAAGTATGAAACTTTCCATTTTTAGAAAGTGAAAACTGATTATGATAATCTACAAGATGTACACAGGTTTTTAAAGAAATATCAGGAATACCATCTAAAGAACTTACATGATCAATCATCTCCTGCACATGTCTCATATCATACTCATCTATCTCCTTTCTATATTTTGCTAACTTTTCATTCAAATCACTAATATCTTTATCTAGAGCTAAGAGTCTATCTATTTCATTTTGAGTAAAACCACATTTTTTTATTAAAAAATCACGGGAACTAGGGTTATGTTTTATATCAAATTGAGATCTTCCAAAGGAATAACCAGAGATTCCACCTGCAAAGGAAAATTTAGTAATAACTTTTTCATTTCCAGAGATTTCATTTAAAGCAAGAATATTCATAACTAGCTTACAATCAACAGTATTTTTTATATCATGGGTTCTAAATAATTTTTCCATAAGTTACCTCCTAAAATATTTAAAGTTTATTTCTCTAGAGATAATTCATTTTAGGAGATAGTATTAAATATACAAAGTTAGTATATTTAGGTTACAACTAAAATATACCTTTTATGTATATTTATATAAATAAAGATAAAATATCAAAAATATATAAATATTTTTAGGGGGTATAAGGAGTGAGTAAATGGCTTATGATATATGATGAATGTTATGTAAAAGTGATAAAGCATATAAAAGAAAGAAGAAAAAGTAGATATACACAAAAAGAATTTGCTAAACTTCTAGGGGTGACACAGAAAACAATTAGTTGCTATGAGAGTTGTCAAACAGAGTTAAATCTAAAACAATTTATAGAAATTTGTCATCATCTAGAATTAAACTTTTTTGAAAATTTTTCAAAGCTATTTGAAGAGGAATATGAAAAGGAAAAATATTCAGATTAGGTATATAGAAAAAAAGAGAGTATCTTAAGGGTATCTCTAGAGAAAATAAAATATAAGGAGGAAATATTATGAGTACATTTACAGGAGATCAATTAAAAGCTATACCAATAGAATCTTTAGTAGCAAGTCCATTAGTAGCAGTGGTAGATGCACAGAAGCAACTTAGTGCATCTATGTATAACTATATAAAAGAGGTAGCACTAGATGAAAATGGACAGGTAAAAAATGTGTATTTTAACTATGAAGCTAATGAAAATGGAAAAATGGTTAAAAAAACAATTTCAGCTCCATTTATAGCAATGACAGGAATTCCTAATTTATCTATGGAATTGGTAACTATTGATTTTGAGATGGAGATTAATACAAGTGATACATCTACATCTTCTACTACAGCAGGAGCAGAGGTAAGTGGTGGTTTCTGGGGAGTAAAATTTAGTGGTAGCATATCTCATAAATCTGAGCAAACAAGAAAATCAGATACTAGATCTAAGCATACTTTCCATGTAGAAGCAAGAAAGCAGGAGACACCAGAAACTCTTATGAGAATAATAGATGCTATAACTGAGGATGTAACTAAAAAAGGAGCTATTACAGAAGGAGAGGAAGCTCCTAAAAATCCAGAATCTATAGTAAATGGAATGAATAAAGAGGAAGTAGCAGCTTAAAAGGGGGAAAATAGATGTTGAAGTGTTATCCTTGGAGATTTAGAAAATCTCAAAATGATCAATCTCTTTCAGATATAACAAGAGGATTACTTTATTCAGCTAATGCAGCACAGCAGATACTTAATACTCATTATCTAGAATCAATAGGAAAGTATTTTGATGACACTGGAAATCCTTTGATGTTTAATTTTAAAATAAGTGAAACTAAAGAAGCAGCTATTCCTATGTTAGCTATGACAGAACCTAAAGGATTGAGACTTAAAGAGATAGAAATAAATTTAAATGTCAGAATTGATGAAGGAAAAGTCAAAGAAAAAGATGGAATATCTAAAGAAGATGAAGCTAGATATGCAGATAGAACTAGTTTTGAAGTAACTCTTGCTCCTACAACTAGTGATAGTGGAAAAGGAAGAACAGCCAACACTATTGGAATTAAAATGAAGTTTGAGGAGCAAGAAAATCCTGAAGGAATAGAAAGGATAATGGATGAATTTAGAAATAGACCATTACTTTATAGAGATATAGTGAAAGAGATAGAAAAAAATGAAAATATAAAAGAAGTTGATGTAGATGAAACTGCTAAAGAAAATAGCTAATTTTTTCAGAGCCCTTTTCTCTCCTAAGAGAGAGGAGGGCTCTCCTCATAAAAAAGTAGGATATATAGTAGATCAATTGAAGATAGTGATAGATACAGTAGAGAGCTATAAGCTTACATATGCAACTGTGGAAATGAATATATCTTCTAATGAGGACATAGAAGAGATAAAAAAAGAGTTAGATAAAAGAAAAGAACTAAATTATAGTATAGATGAAAATAAAAAAATAATAAAACTATATTATCTAAAGTAGAAAAAAGAGGATGCTAAATTTGCATCCTCTTTTAAATAAAATTAAAAAATAATTTTTGTTCTATTGACATTATTAAAAAAAGTAGTAAAATATATAAGAACAAAAAATTTTTAGGAGAACATTATGAATATCAAGATTTTTTATTCGGCACTACTTTTTATAACCTATCAGACAATGTTTATGATTACAGGATTTAGTATGAACACAGCAGCATATGGACTTTTTGTCTTGCTACTGTTTTTTTATCATTTGACAAATAACTTAGATTTTTCTAAAAAACCAAAGACACATTCTATTCTTGTAAATATTATGATATTTGTAATATTTCTCTTTTTCTATAAAGATATATCTATTTTTACAGCTTTCTTAGGATTTTCACTTATTCAGATGTTACTTTTTAAAGTTTTTAAAAGAGTATATGAGAGAAACAATAATCTTCCTGCATATAACTGGATAAATAAGAGAAACTTTGTAAAGGTGTTTTTAGACTCATTGGGAATCATATTTGGTATTATTCTAGCCTTTATACTAAAATACGATTTTTTTGTCATATATGAATTAAGAGCAGAATATATAGCTACTTATTTGGCTATATTTTTAATAGGGTATATATACATAAAAATGAGTGATAGAAGCTGGAGCTATACAAATATATTTGATGTGCTAAACCTATTGGTACTAAATTTAGTAACAGCAGTGGTATTTGTAGTAATTATGTTAATAAATGAAGATAAGAGCTTTCCAATAACTACAATAGTAATGACATATATATTATCAGTGTCAATACAACTTTTATGTAGATATATCTTTAGATTAAAAAGATATTATGGAAAACACAAGAAAATTATTTCTAAACAGAAGAGAACAATAATATATGGAGCTGGAGAAGCTGGAGCTATGTTAGCAAGAGAGTATCTAGTAAATCCAAACTTTCCATATGATTTGATAGGATTTATAGATGATGACTCTAAAAAGATAGGAACATCTATATACAATATTCCAGTACTAGGAAATAAGGAGAGTTTTGATAAGGTAATAAGAAATGAAAAGATAGAGGAGATCCTTATAGCTATACCATCAATGAATGGTACAGAACTAGGAAGGGTAGTGGATAGACTGCAAGGAATAGAGGGTATAAGTATAAAGACAGTACCTGGAATCTCAGAGATGATAGATAATAAGCCACTATCTAGTCAGATTAGAAGTGTAAGAATAGAGGACTTGTTAGGAAGAGATGAGATAGTAATAAATGATGGAAGTATAAGAGGACTTATAGAAAATAAAGTAGTATTTGTAACAGGGGGAGCTGGAAGTATAGGTTCAGAACTTTCAAGACAGATAGCTAAATTTAACCCTAAAAAATTAGTAACTATAGATGTAAATGAAAATGATATATATTTTTTAGAGCTAGAGCTAAAGAGAAGATATCCTAATTTAGATTTGGTATCTGAGATTTGTAATATAAGAGAGGAAGAGAAGGTAGATTTCCTATTTAACAAGTATAGACCAAATGTGGTATTTCATGCTGCTGCCCATAAGCATGTACCTCTAATGGAACATAATCCAGAGGAAGCTATAAAAAATAATATATTTGGAACTAAAAAGGTAGCAGAGTGTGCTGATAAATATGGAGTAGAGAGAATGGTACTTATCTCTACAGATAAGGCAGTAAACCCTACAAACTTAATGGGGGCAAGTAAAAGAGCTTGTGAATTGGTTATTGAGCATATGAATAAGGTATCAAAAAATACTAAGTTTATGGCTGTAAGATTTGGAAATGTATTGGGAAGTAATGGTTCTGTAATACCAATATTTAAAAAACTGATTGAGGAAGGAAAAAATCTAACACTAACTCATAGGGATATAACTAGATATTTTATGACTATACCAGAGGCAGCCCAACTTGTAATAGAGGCTGGAAGCTTAGGTAATGGTGGAGAGATATTTATACTGGATATGGGTAAACCAGTGAGAATATATGATCTAGCTAAGAGGATGATAAAACTATCCAATGCCAATGTAGATATAGATGTGGTAGGACTAAGACCAGGGGAGAAACTTTTTGAAGAGTTGCTATATGATGTAAACTCAGCAATAAAGACAGATAATAAAAAGATATTTATAACTAAGATAGAGGATGGAAATGTAGATATTACTAAATTCTTTACAAAACTTGAAGAGTGTACACATAACCCAAATGTAGAGCATATAAAAGAGGTAATGAAAGAGCTGGTAGTGTCGTATAAGGAAGTAAGATATAGTTTAGATGGGAGAAAAGAATGTTTTTAAAAAGATTATTTGATATAGTAGCTTCCTTTTGTGGAATAGTAATACTATTTCCTTTAATAGTTATAGTTAGTATTTTGATAAAACTAACTTCTAAAGGACCTGTACTATTTAAACAGGTAAGAGTTACTAAAAATGGAAGATTATTTAAAATATATAAATTTAGAACTATGAGAGAAAATAGCGAGGGGAACAAACAGATAACTGTAGGGAATGATAGTAGAATAACTGGAATTGGACATATTTTAAGAAAAACTAAATTAGATGAATTACCACAACTATTTAATGTTTTAAAGGGAGAGATGAGCTTAGTAGGACCAAGACCAGAAGTTCCAAAATATGTAGAGCTATATACAGAGGAGCAAAGAGAGATATTGAAAGTTTCAGCAGGGATTACTGACTATGCTTCAATATATTTTTCTAATGAAAGCGAACTTTTAGGAGAAGCAGAAAATCCAGAAGAGTTTTATATAAAAAAAATAATGCCATATAAGATAGAACTTAATAAAAAATATATAAAAGAGATAGGAATAGTAACAGATATAAAATTGATAATTTTAACTATATTAAAAATATTAGGGCTTGTTAAGTTAGAGCCAAAGAAACTATGAGGAGGATTAATATGGAGGAGAGAAAAATACAATTTTCACCACCAGATATTACACAAAAGGAGATAGATGAAGTAGTAGATGCTTTAAAATCTGGTTGGATAACTACAGGACCTAAGACAAAATTATTTGAAGAAGAGATAAGTAAATATTGTAACTCAGAAAAAACTGTTTGTTTAAACTCAGCTACTGCTGCAATGGAATTAGTTTTAAGATTATTTGATGTGGGACCAGGAGATGAAGTTATTACATCAGCTTATACATATACAGCATCAGCAAGTGTAATAGTACATTGCGGAGCTACTCCAGTATTAGTAGATGTAAAACCAGGAGAGTTTAATATTGATCCTAAAAAAATAGAAGAAGCAATAACAGAAAGAACAAAGGTAATAATTCCAGTAGATATTGGAGGGATGCCAGCAGATTATGATGAGATTTTTGAAATAGTAGAAAGAAATAAAGGTAAGTTCAATCCTAAAAAAGGAAGTTATCAAGAAAAATTAGGAAGAATATTAGTATTAGCAGATGCTGCACACTCTTTTGGCGGAATGTATAAAGGTAAAAAAGTAGGAAGTGTAGCAGACTTTACTTCTTATTCGTTCCATGCTGTAAAAAATCTAACAACAGCAGAGGGTGGAGCTATTACTTGGAAAAAGAATGAAGTTTTTGATAATGAACAAATATATAAAGAGTTTATGTTATTAGCTCTTCATGGACAAAATAAAGATGCACTATCAAAGATGAAAGCTGGAGCATGGAAATATGATATAGCTATGCCAGGATATAAATGTAATATGACAGATATAAATGCAGCTATTGGACTTGCTCAATTAAGAAGATATGATAGTGAAATCCTAGCTAAAAAAGATTTAATCAATACTTGGTATAAAAAATACTTAGGAGATATTAAAGGAATAATACTTCCAGAGTTTAGAACAAAGGATAAAATAAGTTCAAGACATATCTATGCTCTTAGATTAGAAGGAGCAACAGAAGAGAAGAGAAATGAAGTAATACAGAAACTAGCAGAAAAAGGAATAGCTACAAATGTACATTTCCAACCTCTACCATTATTAACAGCTTATAAGAACTTAGGATTTAAAATAGAAGGTTATCCAGAAGCATATGCTATGTATAGTACAGAGATATCACTACCATTTCATGACTTTGTAGGTGAAGAAGATGTAATATATATAGCTAAGTGCTTGAAAGAGGTATTATAGTGGAAATTAGATTATTAGAAGATAGAAAAAAGATAAACGAAATAGTAGAGATACATTTACTTTCTTTTCAAGGCTTTTTTCTAACATTTTTAGGAAGAGGTTTTTTAAAAAATTTATATGAACATTTTTTATATCACAATAATTCGGGAATAATTGTAGCAATAGAAAATGAGAAAATAATAGGATTTTTAGCTTTTTCAAGTGATATAAGTAATTTTTATAAAACTTTATTAAAAAAAAGATTTTTTAAATTAGGATGGTATTCATTTTTAGCAACTTTAAGAAATCCAAAAGTAATGTTTAGATTATTAAGAGCTTTTACCTATTCTAAAAAATCTGAAAGAAAAGAAAAGTATATGGAACTATCTTCTATAGGGGTATTACCTAATCAAGAAAGAAAAAATATAGGAAGTAAATTAATAGATAAGTTAAAAGAAATTTTTGAAAGTTCAGATTGTAAATATATAAAATTAGAAACAGATGCTATTGATAATGAAAAAGCCAATAATTTTTATATAAAAAATGGATTTACATTACAAGGAAGTTATAAGACACCAGAAGGAAGAGAGATGAATGAGTATAGATATTAAAAAGAAAGTTGTAATAGTTTCAAATTTTTATAATGGGGCAAATACTTCTAGACCATATGTAGTCTCTAAATTTTTTTATGAAGAAGGAATGAAAGTAATTTTGTATACTGCTGATTTCAACCATTATACAAAAACTAAAATAGAAAATAAGAAGGAGAATATTAATTATATATCAGTTCCTAAATATAGAAAAAATTTTTCTTTTAAAAGAATAATATCTCATATAATTTTTGCTCTTAGAATAAGAAAAAAATTAGAAAATATAGAAAATATTGATATTTTATATATTAATACTCCACCTAACATTTTAGGATATTGGATTACAAAAAAAATAAAAGCCTCCAAAATAGTAATAGATATTATTGATTTATGGCCAGAAGCAATGCCAATAAAAAAAGTTTTTAAAATTTTCTTATATCCATTTTTTAAATATTGGATAAAGTTAAGAGAAAATAGTCTAGAAAAAGCAGATTACATACTAACTCATACAAATAATTTTTATGAATTGCTTAATTTAAAAAGATATAATTATAAGAGTAAAGTAATTTATTTAAAAAAAACAACATATTATTTTTTTAAAAATCCAAGTATTGAAGGAGAAAAATTAAGAATTATTTATATAGGGAATATATCTTATATTTATGATTTTGATAGTTTGATAGAAATTTTAAAAAAGTTAAAGGCTAATTTGGAAATTATAGGGGAAGGACCTTATAGAGATGAATTAATAAAAAAATTGAAAGCAGAAAAAATAAAGTATAATTTTTATGGAATTATCCTAGATGAAGATAAAAAGTTAGAAATTATTAAAAATTGTCATTTTGGGTATAATGGTTATAAAGAAACTACAGAAGTTTCAATGTCATATAAAAGTATAGATTATTTTTCTTATGGATTACCTATAATTAATTCAGCTAATGGAGATACTTGGAAATTGATTGAAGAATATAAATTGGGGTATAATTTTCAGAAAAATAATTTGAAGAGTTTAATAAAAAATATAAAAAAATTAAATAATGTTGAATATGCAAAGAAATGTGAAAGAGTAAAAAATGTATTTTTAAAGTATTTTTCATATAAAAGCTATAAAAAAGAAATGAAAATGATTATAGAAGATATAAATAGGAGAAAAATTGAAGATAAATAAGCTAAATTATATATTAATAAATTTAATTTTAAAAATTTTTAGAATATTTCCAGTAAGAAGGAATTTTATATTTTTTATGGGTGGTTCATATAATGAGTTTGAAGGAAATTGTAAAAGTATATATGAGGGAATAAAAAATAAATCAAATTATAATTTTATTATTTTAAATAATAAAAAATTTTTGCAAGAAAAAAATATAAAATTTATAGGATATAAAAATTTCTTATTATTTTATTATATTACAATCTCAAAATATTGTTTCTTTACTTCAAATGCTTATAAATTTTTTAGAAAAAGAGAAAATCAAATTTTTGTTAATTTGTGGCATGGCGCTGGTGCTTTTAAAAAATTTGGAAGGGATGAAAATAAGAATAGTTCGTATTTAAATAAATTAAAAGGTGATAATTTAGATTTGTTGATTATTTCAACTAATAAAGTCCAAGATATATATAGTAAAGCCTTAGATGAAAAAAAAGAAAAAGTAAAAAATTTAGGGCTACCAAGAGCAGATATTTTTTTTAAGGAAAAAGAAAAACAAAGGGTTAGGAAAGAATTTTATAAAAACTATCCTGAGTTAAAAAATAAGAAAATAATTCTATATGCACCAACTTTTAGAGATAATGAGAAAAATAAATTTAATTTAAAATTGGATATAAAGTTAATGAAAGAAAATTTAGAAGGATTAAATTATATATTGTTATTAAAACTACATCCAGGAATAAAAAGTAAAGATATTCAAGTTGATAATAAATTTTCATATAATTTTTCTAATTATCCTAATACAGCAGATTTATTAGTCATTTCAGATATTTTGATAAGTGATTATTCATCTATAATTTTTGAGTTTTCAATAATGAAAAAGCCAATACTATTTTATGCATATGATGTAGAAGAGTATATAAAAGATAGAGGCTTCTATTATAATTATTATGATTTTATTCCTAATAAAATAAGTTATACAACAGAAGAAATAATAAAAGCAATTATAAATCAAGAATGGGATTTAGAAAGAATAGAAAAATTTGCTAGATATTTCTTTAATCCTTTTGATGGGAACTCAACAGAGAGGGTTCTTAAAGAAGTTGGTTTATGGGAGGAAGATAAATGATATTTGGAGCAATATTAGCAGGTGGAACTGGAAGTAGGATGGGCTTAACTAATATGCCTAAACAATTCTTAGAATTAGGAGATAAACCTATCATTATTCATACATTACAAAAATTTTTATTAAATTTAAAGTTTGATGTCATATATTTAGGGATTCATGAAAATTGGACTGGATATATGGAGGATTTAATAGAAAAGTATATAGCAGATGAAGAAAATAAAAAGAGAATAAAAATTATAAGTGGTGGAATAGATAGAAACTCTACTATTATGAATATAGTGGAAGATATAGAAGAAAATTATACTCTAAATAGTGAGGATGTGATAGTAACTCATGATGCAGTAAGACCATTTATTACATCAAGAATACTAGAAGAGAATATAGAAATGTCATTAAAGTATGGAGCATGTGATACAGTAATTCCAGCAATAGATACAATAGTAGTTTCAGAAAATAATAAAATAATAAAAGAAATACCTAATAGACAATATATGTATCAAGGGCAAACTCCACAAAGTTTTAAGATATTAGAATTAAAAAAGTTGTATAATGAACTTTCTAAAGAGGAAAAAGAAATTTTAACAGATGCATGTAAAATTTTTGTGATAAAAGGTAAGGAGGTTCATTTAGTAAGAGGAGAAATTTCTAATTTAAAGATTACTACTCAAGAAGATTATAAAATAGCTCAAGCAATGATAGGAGTGAAATTAAATGGTTAATTATGTATATCAGTTAATATCTCCTAGAGTAATTTCTATTAAATATGAGAATTTAAATTTAGACGATAAAGTAATAGTAAAACCTCTATATATGGCTATATGTCATGCTGATCAAAGATATTATACAGGCAATAGAGATAAAAAAGTATTAAGTAAAAAATTACCAATGGCTCTTATACATGAATGTTGTGGAGAGGTAGTAATTGATAGAAGTGGGAAATTTAAAAAAGGACAGAAAGTAGTCTTAATTCCAAATGTACCAGGACAATATAATAATGAAATATATGAAAATTATGGAGAGGGAGCTAAATTTTTATCGAGTGGTTATGATGGATTTATGAGAGAATATATAAATTTATCTAGTGATAGAATAGTTCCTTTTGATAATATTCCATTAGAAATAGCAACTATAACAGAATTTGTAAGTGTAAGTGTTCATGCAACAGAAAGATTTAAAAAAATCTCTCATTCAAATAAAGAGGTAATAGGAGTTTGGGGAGATGGAAGTTTAGCTTTTGTAACAGCAAATGTGTTAAAAAAAGAATTTCCTGATTCTAAGATAATAATATTTGGGAAAAATAGGGATAAGCTTTCTTTATTTTCTTTTGTAGATAAGACAATATTGATTGATGAAATTCCAAATGATTTAAAAATAAATCACGCTTTTGAATGTGTTGGAGGAGAAGGAAGTTTTTATGCTATTGATGATATCATAAAACATATAAAACCTCAAGGAACAGTTATGTTAATGGGAGTAAGTGAAAATAAGGTTGGAATAAATACAAGAGATATTTTAGAAAAAGGTTTAACTTTTGTAGGAAGTAGTCGCTCTGGATACCAAGATTTTGTAAAAACTATAGAGATATTAAAGGATGAAAAAGTTCAAAAAAGATTAAAATATATAATAGAAAATTATGGAGTAGTAAAAAAGATTGAAGATATACACAAAGTATTTAATTGTGATTTAAATACTCCATTTAAAACTATATTTAGATGGGAAATATAATAAAGAAAGGAAATTATGTTATGAAAATAGTATTGATAACCTCTAGATATTATCCATACATTACAGGTGGAGCGCAGATTTCAAACAAAATTTTAGTAGAAGGAATTAAGAGAAGAAATATAGATATTGAAGTAATTTCTTTGGGTGAAAAAAATAATATTGAAAATATAAATAATATTAAGATAACAAGATTATATTTAAGTAAATTAACAACTAAATATTTAAAAAAGATACCTTTTAAGAAAAAAAGTGAAAAAATAAAATTTGCACTTATAAATAATTTTCATATATACGATTATTTAATATATAAAAAAATATTTAATATATTAAAAAAATATCCTAAAGATACAATTATTCATACTAGTGATATGCACTCTTTTTATCAGATTTTTTGGTGGAAAGCAGCTAAAAAAAATAATTTAAAAGTTATTCATACATTGAGAGATCCATTTTTTATAAAAGAAATTACTTTAGGTGGGAAAAAAAATATTTTAATAAATTATATAAATTGTTTAAGAAAGTTTATATTTAGGTACTATTCAAAAAAGTATATTGATTATGTTCATTCACCCAGTGAATATATGATTAAAGTTCATAAAAAAAATAACTTTAATTTTAAAAAAGTAAAAGTTATTTATAACACTATTGATATAAATATTATAAATTCGAAATTTGAAGAAAAAACAATTGATATTTTATATGTAGGAAGAATAATAAAAGAAAAAGGAATAGAATTATTGATAAAAACTTTACAAGATACAAAATTAGTTCAAAATACATTATTTATAGGAGATGGTGATTTAAAAAATAAAGTTATAAAAAACAATATTAAAATTACTGGTTGGTTAAACAGTAACTGTGTTTATGAATATATGAAAAAAGCAAAAATCATTATTTTACCTTCTAAATGGGAAGAAGCTTTTGGAAGAGTTTTAATTGAAGGAATTGCGAATGGAACATTAGTTATAGGAAGTAATAAAGGAGCAATACCAGAAGTTTTAGGTAATAGAGATTTATATTTATTTAATGTAGAAAATGGTAATGAATTAGAGAGAAAAATAAAAAGAATTCTGTTGCTATCAAAAGATGAATATGAAAAAGAAGTAAAAGAGCTACAAAAATTTATAAAAAAATATGAATATGATAATCATATTAGAGAATTTGAAAAATTTTACGAAGATGTTATAAAAAGTTAAAAAATTAAAGTAAAGTGGTGATAAAAAATAATGTTTGATTATATAAATGAAATTTTTCAAAGAAAAGAGATTATGTATTTAATAATATATAATATATTGTTTTTATTAGGAAATTTATTAGGTTATTTTGAAATTGAACAAAAAATAAAACTAAAAAATAAATATATATTCGTTTTAATTTTTATTTTTTGTTATATTATAATAGGGTGTTTTAGTACACTTGGAGTTGATTACTATAATTATGATTTTATAGTAAAAAATTCTATAAAAAAAGAAATGTTTTATAATTTTTTAACTTTAATTTCATTTAAAAACGTTACTTTATTTTATGGATATATAATAGTTTTAAATATATTATTTTTATATATTTTATCTAAAATTTTAAAGATAAAATATTATTTGTTTAGTATAAGTCTATTTATAAATTTTTATTTTCTAGATTCTATAAATATAATAAGATCATTTCAAGCTCAGCTAATAATATTAATTGGTATAATATTTTATCTAAATAAAAATAAAATAAAAGGTTATTTTTTTATAATTGGTTCAGTTTTTTTTCATAAAACAGCAATTATTAATTTTATATTAATTTTATTAAAAAAAGTAAATAAACTAACATTTACTAAGTTATTAATTGTTAGTTTAACAGGAATTCTATTCAATATTTTTTTATTAAATATTGTTACTTTAATTTTTAAAAATTCAAAATATATAGTTTATATTCAAAATGAAAGGAATTTTAATTTTAGTTGGTGGTTTTTAAATATAAATATAATAATACAAAAAGGAATATTTATATTATATTCATTAAGCAGATACAATAAAAAAAAAGAATTTTTTTATGAATATAGAGTATTAATTAAAGCTTTAAGAACAGGACTATTATTATATATAGGTATATTATTTGTAAATATTTCACCTTATATATCTCAAAGAGTAATATTATTTTTATCAAGTTTTAACAGCATATTATTTATAAAATATTTAGAAATAAAAAGAATTACAAAAAAAGAAAAAATTTTTTATTATCTTAGTTCATTAATATTGTTAGTATTAAATAATATATATGTAATAAGGATTTTATACAATAGAATTTTAGTAGGAAAATAATCAAAATTTAGAGAAAATAATTAAAAAATAAAAATTTATATTAGAAAATTATATAAAAGTACTAGAAGGATAAGAGATATTTATAAAAAATGAATAAATAAGGAGTTAAAATTTATGAGAGGAATAATATTAGCTGGAGGAAGTGGAACAAGACTTTATCCAATAACAAAAGCAATATCAAAACAGATAAATCCAATATATGATAAACCAATGATATACTATCCGCTTTCTATTTTAATGTTAGCAGGGATAAGAGAGATACTAGTAATATCTACTCCTAGAGATTTGCCTTTATTTAAAGAGTTATTAGGAAATGGAGAAGATTTTGGAGTAAGACTGGAGTACGCTGTTCAAGAAAAACCAAATGGTTTAGCAGAAGCTTTTATAATAGGAGAGGAATTTATTAATGGAGATTCATGTGCTTTAGTATTAGGAGATAATATTTTTTATGGACATGGATTAACAGGAATATTAAAGGAAGCTGAAGCAAGAAAAGAGGGAGCTACAATATTTGGTTATTATGTATCTAATCCTAAAGATTTTGGTGTGGTTGAATTTGATAAAGATGGAAAAGTAATATCTTTAGAAGAAAAACCACAAAATCCAAAATCAAATTATGCAGTACCAGGACTATATTTTTACGATAATACTGTAGTAGAAAAAGCTAAAAAAGTAAAGCCATCAAAAAGAGGAGAGTTAGAGATAACTTCAATCAACGAGATGTATTTACAGGAAGAAAAACTTCATGTAGTTAATTTTGGAAGAGGGATGGCATGGTTAGATACAGGAACACATGATGCATTACTTGAAGCAGCTAACTTTGTAAAAACTATTCAAAGTAGACAAGGAGTAATGGTAGCTTGTCTTGAAGAGATAGCATATAGAAATGGATGGATAAGTAAAGAGAAAGTATTGGAGTTAGCTAAACCATTAATGAAGTCAAAATATGGAGAGTATCTAGTAAATTTAGTGAAATAGGTGGAGTAGATGAGTAAGTTTAAAAGAATAGAAACAGGTATAGAGGGATTATGTATAATAGAACCTACTGTATTTGGAGATAATAGAGGATTTTTCTTAGAATCATATAGTAAAAAAGAGTTTGAAGAGATAGGAATAACAGAGGAATTTGTACAAGATAATCATTCAAAATCTAAAAAGGGAGTATTGAGAGGATTACACTTTCAAACTAAACACTCTCAAGGAAAACTAGTAAGAGTAATAAAAGGTTCTGTATATGATGTAGCAGTAGATATTAGAAAAGGAAGTAAAACATATGGGAAATGGTATGGAGTAGAATTAAGTGCAGAGAATAAAAAGATGTTCTATATACCAGCTGGATTTGCTCATGGATTTTTAACTTTAGAAGATGAAACAGAATTTCAATATAAATGTACAGATATATATGCACCACAATATGATAGTGGAATAATGTATAACGATAAAGACTTCAATATTGACTGGAAATTAGAAGAATATGGAATACCAGAGCTTACTCTATCGGAAAAGGATAAAAAACATCAATCTTTTAAAGATTATACAGAGAATTATCAAGGAGATTATGTACTACTTACTGGAGCTAATGGACAACTAGGACAGGATTTTCAAAAGTTATTTGATAGTTTAGGAGTGAAATATATAGCTACTGACTGTAAGGAATTGGATATAACAGATGATAAATCAGTAAAAATGTATATAGACAAAAATAATTTTACAGTAGTTATTAACTGTGCTGCATATAACAATGTAGATAAAGCAGAGGAAGAAGTAGAAAAATGTTATT